>Ga0209162_1000160_pt1 | contig 72502 bp, 57 predicted proteins | sample YNPNPMetaG_FD_187121 | JGI IMG/M metagenome (GOLD analysis project Ga0209162, IMG submission 187121) | Anoxygenic and chlorotrophic microbial mat microbial communities from Yellowstone National Park, USA - YNP NP MetaG (SPAdes) (version 2) ...
GCGTTTGTGCTTTCTCATTTTCTACCCTCTGAGTGAAAGTCGGTTGTAATATCGTTGCTTCTGCGAATCCAATACTACCACAGCAGTTTCATTCAGAGGGCTCTTTTGTTACGATAAAATCGCTCAGTTTAGGTATGATGAATGATACGCGCAAGGCTCAGCTCAAACATGAGTAACAGAAGAATGTATCTCCCGCAATAAAAACCTTGAAACCAGTGTATGAAACATATATTCTTTTTCAGACGCGGTTGTGATTGCAGTTTCAAAAAATTCAATCACGTTCGTACTGAGGCATCAAAAGGAGAACGCTGCACCGGTACTTTTTGTGTAAGCACTACGTAACACACAGACTGAGGGGACCAATGCGTACTGCTGCGTGCGCCAGCAAAAAAAGTGCTCAGAGCCTTTGTGCAGTCATAATATTTTTTACTGCATGGTTTGTGTTGTTTGCCAGCATCTGCCTCTCACAGGAAAAACAATCTGCTCCAGATTCTTCAAACACTCCTGCATATTGTATTCAAGTCATCGTGCTTTCATCACGCGAGGCTGCTGAAACCTACGCTGCAGAACTTCGTCGCAAGGGCTATGACACAACTATAGCTCCGTTGCAAAAACAAGATGGAGGTACTCTGTATCGCGTCCGCATCGGGCTTTTTGCAACCGAACACGAGGCACGGCGTTTTGGCCTTGCGTTCAGCGAAAAAGAAAAAAAACCCCATGTCGTTGTCAGACTCCATGACCAGCCATTTCCGCAGCCTTCCCCACAACAGCAGCCTGCAATGCCAAAACCACCGCCCCAAGACAATGCAACACTTGAAGATATTCCTGATGAAACAGATCTGCCGGTAGAATCCTTGGCACAGCCGCAACCTGCAGCTGGTACCACCGTGCCGCAGGAATTGCCGCCGGCTGTCCCACCAGCTCCCTCTGATAAAAAATCTAAAGAAGCGGATGCCCTAGATGCGGGGTTGCCTGCAGTAATAAAAATTTTTGCTTTTCGCCAGCCGAACGGGTCTTTGAAAATCACGAATAATTATTTCAGCATACCTGATGAGCTGCGAAAAAATATTGAGTATATTTCTATCTATCCGGTTGAGTTTCTCTCCTGCGACGCTTCAGGATCACATATCTTCTGTTTGGTTGACGGAACAGAAAAACCTCTCAGGCTTGCCGGCGTCAGTCTGCCCTCTGGCAAGCAAAGCGCTTTGGTGGGCACGTACTTTTCGCAGCAGCTCAAAAAAGCCCCTGTGCGGATTCGGTACAATCCTTGGCAAACAACTTCTGATGGCAAGCTGATTGCACGCTTGTACACGCGCGAAGGGCTGCTCATAAACCTTGAACTTTTGAAAAACGGCATTGGTAGGTTTTGTGCGGACACCGTGCCACCAGAAATGCAGGAGGCATTCAGAAAAGCTGAGCAGCAAGCACGCAATGAGAAAAGAGGCGTGTGGGCACCTCCGTAATGGCTTGATGCTTTACTGGAGGGGCTTGAGCAAATCCCCGATTCAGTCTCAGGTATCAAAACATAAACAGGGGACAGCATTCCAAGAAGCTGTTCGTGGTTTTATCAAAAGGCATTCAAGAAAAAAAATTCACACACCCATGATCCCACTGGAAATCCAGAAAGCAGCAGAAGACATGCCATCGGTGTCGCCCGTTCTCGGGAAAATTCACACCATGAGCCGCGACATGGAGACCTCACCACGGGACCTCGTAAAAATTATCATGCTTGATCCGACGCTGACTGCACAGGTCTTGAAACTGGTCAACTCATCCTTCTATGGTCTTGCCCAGCGCGTTTCATCGCTTTCACAGGCAGTCGTGCTGCTTGGCATAAATACGGTGCGAAACATCGCCCTGTCAACCGCATTACTGAGCACGGTGTTTTTGCGTGACCGCCGTTCGCCGATACCACCGGATGCCTTCTGGCGCCACTGCCTTGGAACCGCAGTAGCATGCAAAATGCTTGTTCGCGCCTGCGGTGCTGATTCTGAAACCTCTGAACAGTATTTTGTTGCCGGCATGTTGCACGACATCGGCAAAATTCTTTTTATTAGATGCGATCCAGTGCGGTATGAACAGGCTCTCAGTGAAAGCACGACTTACGGGGTACGCCTCTGTTTTGCCGAGCAGGCTCTTTTTGGCTACACCCACATGCAGGCAGGTGCGGTGCTTGCACAAACATGGAACCTGCACAGCACGCTCACTGAAGCTATCGAGCACCACCACAACCCACGTTCAGCTACCTCGCCGATTGTTGCGATTGGCAATAATTTCTGCAAGCAAGCAGGCATCGGCGCCAGCGGCGATACCGTTGTTGAGGAATATGCAGAGAATGCTGCTGCGCATCTGGGTCTCCAGCATACACTCACTGAGCAGTTTTCTCATGCCATTCTAAAGGAGATCAACCGGGCAGTCACGTTTTTACGACCCGCACAGGAGGAAGCAAGCTCTTGAAAATTCGATTTTGGGGTGTGCGCGGTTCTATCCCCATACCCGGGCACGACACAATACGTTATGGCGGCAACACGCCCTGCATTGAGGTAACTAGTTCAACTGGTGACGTTGTTATTCTTGATGCAGGAACCGGATTGCGCTGTCTCGGTATCGAGATGATGAAACGCGGAGCACTGCCCTCACCAATACATCTGTTGATTTCACACACTCATTGGGATCATATTCAGGGATTCCCGTTTTTTGCTCCCTGCTATGTTCCGGGAGCAGTGGTGCACGTGCGCGGTCCTGTCCATTTTCGCAACAACCGTTCACTGCAGCATGTCTTTGAAGCGCAAATGCAATACGAATTCTTTCCGGTTTCCAATACCCAGCTTGCAGCTACCATTACCTACGATTCCTTAGCAGAAACAACCTTTCCCCTTGGCTCGCTCACGGTGACAACACAGTTTATGAACCATTCGGTGCAAGCGATCGGATACCAACTCCGTGAGCAGGATACCATCCTTGTGTATACCGGTGATCATGAACCGTACTATGATGTTTTTCACGCTGATCCGGCACCCCATGAGAGCGAAGATGACCTCTTGTTTGGTGATACTGAAAACATGGTACAAAACGCAACAGAGCGGTTCCTCGCATTTCTCAGCAACGCAGACCTTGCGATCATGGACTGCCAATATACCCCTGAAGAATACCCCGCAAAGAAACGCACCTGGGGACATTCCTCATGGGATTACTGCCTTGACTGGATGCACAAGGCTTCAGTGAAGCGCATGGTCCTCACCCACCACGACCCGCTGCGTACCGATGATGCACTGGATGCACTGTATGAACACATCCGCACCGCAGCAGCCAGCCGGGGCATAGACCCTGATGCGGTCTGCTTGGCGTGTGAAGGTATGGAGATCACGATATGACATCCACGTCTCTTGATCAATTTCGCATGACATTCCCCAAAGGTACAGTGCTGGTGCGCGAGGGTGAGCAGGACAGCCGGATATTTTTCCCTGAAAGCGGTGTTCTTGACATCTATATTAAGGGATCAAAAGTCAGTAGCATTGATGCCGGACAGGAACCAGATTTTATCGGCGAGGTAGGCGCAATTCTCGGCGCTCCGCGCACCGCTACCGTCATAGCTGCTACTGAGTGCGTCGTTGTCTGCCTGCCCTGCCTTGAACTTGAGAAAGTGCTGCAGCATGCTCCGTCACTGGGCGTGAAATTGGTTCGATCGCTGTGCAAAAAGCTCGCCAGCAGCAGTGCGGCGTTTGCGCATGCACAGCGTATGCACACGGGCATTGCAGGGACTGGTGATACTGCCGTGTCCCTTCGCAACTACGCAAAGGGTTTGCTGTATTGTCTTGAGCAAGCATGTGACCCTGCATCAGATATAACTGTACACCACGTCCTTGCCTATTTCCGTGCGACTAATCCGTGGGGGGTGCAGCATGGTGACAAAAACCTCGTATTGCCTGACATCGCAGACATAACGGGTCAGTGATTGTGGCGTGTATCCAACCTTACTGCAGCCTTGCACGTCGTGTGTCGCTTGATGTTTTCCGTGGCATTGCCGTTGCAGCAATGATCATTGTCAACCATCCCGGATCCCGGCAACATATGTTCCCAGCGCTGCAGCACTCCGGATGGATTGGCTACCGACTTGCAGACCTTGTATTTCCCTTTTTTCTTTTCATTATGGGTGCGGCTGCAGCGTTTTCAGTCCCACACCAGGGCACTCTCCGCCGAGCATCCTCGTGGCACCTGCTCAGGAAAATACTGCGGCGCACCGTACTGCTCATAGCTTTTGGCATAGGGCTGAACGCTTTACCCCTTCTTATCCACTGGATTGCTGGCACCACACAGCCTGCACCCGACATGATTCGGGTTACCGGTGTGCTGCAACGCATTGGCATAGTCTCCTGCCTGCTGACGCTCGCCGTTATATATATGCCGCAACGAATGCTTGTGCTTGCTGCTTTTTTGGTGCTCGTCGCCTACTGGGCACTGCTTACCCTCGTGCCGGTACCACACTATGGCGCAGGCAATCTAACGCCTGAAGGCAACCTCTTTTTTTACCTCGACCGAGCCCTCCTTAGTACAAAGCTGCTTGCCTTCCCAGACCGGCTCGATCCCGAAGGTCTGTGGACCACACTGCCGGCATGCGTGACCGCACTGATCGGCTATGGTGCCGGAAAATATATGCGCAGCAGGCAGGCAACCTCTTTCGTATCCGGTGCGCTTGCGATTACAGGAGGAGGAGCACTGGGTCTTGGGCATCTGTGGAGTATCATGCTGCCTGTTTCCAAAGACCTGTGGACAGGTTCCTATGTACTGGTCAGCGCTGGATGGTCGCTGCTCTGTCTTGCGGTGTGTCATGAGCTCATAGATGTCAGACACCGATACGGAATCGGTTTTCCCTTCCGCGTCCTTGGTACCAACAGCCTGTTTCTTTTTATCGGAACCGGACTTGTAGCGCGCCTGCTGCTCAATATCTGGACAGAAGCAACACCAAGCAGACGAACGCTCTGGTCAGCAATCTACCACGCACTATGTGTTCCTTTGTTTGGCACTACCGCTACAGGATCGTTTGTTTTCAGCTCGGTCTATGCATCACTGTGGTGGCTGGTTTTGTATCTGCTCTACCGCCGGGGGATCATGCTCAAGGTGTAGGGTGCTGATTGGAGCGGTGCTTGAAAAACAGTGGGTATCGTGATATGAGGGAAAACACAAGCATATTCTCTCCATGACAAGACGGTATGCGTATGGGAAAACGAAAACCGAAAAAAGTATTTGTCCTTGACACCAACGTTATTTTACATGACAGCTCGTGTATTTATCGTTTTCAGGAGCATGACGTCGTCATTCCTATCACGGTTCTTGAAGAACTTGATCAGTTCAAAAAAGGGAGTGCGACCATCAACTTCCATGCGCGCGAGTTTGTCAGATCCCTCGATGAGCTCAGCGGTGACAAACTCTTTGACGGCGGTTTGCGGATCGCTCCCGGGCAAGGGAAAATCATTATTAAACTTGAACAGGAGATGCACCCAGACATTGTCCGCAATTACCCGGGCAACAAGGCTGATCACCATATCCTCAATACCTCCTACCACCTCGCGCGTCAGCACCCGGAGTGTCAGGTGATTTTGGTCTCAAAAGACGTAAATCTTCGCATGAAGGCAAAGTCAATCGGCATTCCGGCGCAGGACTACACCACCGACCATGTCAAAGACATTAATGCGCTCTATACCGGACATCGCGTTGAAGAGAACGTACCCGAAGAATACCTCGAACAGATTTACCGTGAACCTTACGAAGTCAGTCCCGAAGCAGTTCCCCTCAGCGCACCGCTGGTGCACAATGAATACCTCATCATGCGCAACGGTCGCAAATCAGCGCTCGCAACCTTTGATGCGGTTACACAAAAAATCAGGCGGGTGGACAAAACATCAGCTTACGGTATCATCCCCCGAAACGCCGAACAGACGTTTGCACTGGATGCGCTGATGAATCCCGCGCTTCAGCTTGTGACTGTTTCAGGGAAAGCCGGCACCGGCAAAACCTTGCTTGCGCTTGCCGCAGCGCTTGAAAAAAGAAAGTATTACCGCCAGATTTATATAGCCCGTCCGATCGTGCCGCTCAGCAATAAGGACCTCGGATATCTACCCGGCGATATCGAGTCAAAACTTGACCCCTATATGCAGCCGCTGTACGACAACCTTGGGGTAATTCAAAACCAGTTTACGGAAACCAACTCCCATCACCGCCGCATCAGAGAATTTCTGGAAGCTGAAAAGTTGGTGATTTCACCGCTCACTTACATCCGCGGTCGCAGTCTGGTGCATATCTATTTCATTGTGGACGAAGCGCAAAATCTCACCCCGCACGAGGTGAAAACCATTATCACCCGGGCAGGTGAAGGAACAAAAATGGTCTTTACTGGAGATATCTTCCAGATTGACCACCCGTATCTGAACAGCTATTCAAATGGACTCAGTTATTTAATAGAAAAAATGAGGGGGCAAAAACTCTATGCGCATGTAAACCTTGAAAAAGGAGAGCGTTCAGAGCTCGCAGAGCTTGCCAGTAATTTGCTATGAACCGTGGGTTAGTGCTCAGGCGTGGCGTGGGTGCGCTGGATGCCGTAAGTTTTTATCTTGCGCCACAAGGTGTTATAGCCAATTCTGAGCTTCCGGGCAGCTTCAGTCTGATTCCAGTTACAGGCATGCAGCACCCGCTCGATATGCACACGTTCCATCTCCTCAAGCGTCAAATCAGCATACGGATATTCCGCCCCAGCACTGGTGACTGGTTCAAGAAGCAACGCTTCTCGCGTCAGCGTATCGCCATCCAAAAGAATCATCGCCCGTTCGATTGCATGTTCAAGCTCCCGGACATTGCCTGGCCATGTGTAGCTCATCAGGGCAGCAGCAGCGTCTTTTCCTATCTTCACGGGCGTTCTGCCACTGCGTAGACAGTACCGGTCAATGAAAAACTGAGCCAGCGGTAGAATATCCTCTCTGCGCTGGGAAAGCGGCGGAACCTGAAGGGGTATCACCTTGAGCCGAAAATACAAGTCCTGCCTGAATCTGCCCGCATCAACCAACTCCCGTATCGGTGTATTGCTTGAGGCAAGCACACGGACATCAACCGGGATATCCTTGGTATCGCCCACACGCCGAATTTCATTTTCCTGCAAAACCCGCAAAAGTTTTACCTGAAATGCAGGGCTGGTCTCACCGATTTCATCAAGAAAAATCGTTCCGCCGTGTGCTTCTTCAAACAACCCCTTCTTGGGAGCATGCGCTCCGGTAAAAGCACCTTTTACATAGCCAAACAGTTCGCTTTCCAGCAGTGTCTCAGGAAGTGCTCCACAATTGATAGCAACAAAGGCAGCTTCGCTACGCATGCTCCACGCATGGATTGCCCGGGCAACAACCTCCTTACCGCTGCCGCTGGGACCTTCAATCAGAACCGTAGAATCAGTGACAGCAATGCGCTTAATGATGGCAAGTATCTGTTGCATTGCCGGACTTGCGGCAACAATGTTCTCAAGTCGGGAGTACTCTTTTATTTGGGAGCGAAGGTTGCGAACCTCTGCAACCAGATGCTGTCGCTCGCATGCTTTTTGCACTACCAGATACAATTCATCAATGTCCACCGGTTTGCTAATATAATCAAAGGCACCGTTTTTCATGGCAAGTACGGCACTGTCCACGGTCCCGTGACCAGTGATCATAATAACTTCAGTGCTGGGAGACAGCGCCTTGGTCTTTTTCAAAAGGTCAAATCCGCTCACCGTGCCCAGCCGAAGATCGGTGATGACCACATCAAACACATCTTCCTGCAGCAAAGCGAGTGCTCGTTCCCCTGAAGGTTCACACCTGACCGTATAGGGTTCGCGGTCAAATGCCTGTTGCAACATGCGCAGTAATGCCTGGTCATCATCAACAATAAGGATATGGTGCGGTTGCATAGCATTGCTTCCCAATAGTTACAATACCTTGTAAAAACAAGACATTACAAAGATAGCTGCACTGCGTTAAGGAATCATGCCAAGAAATACTTGACAAAATAAATAAAATCTTTTAAAAGATCAATTTTTATTTAGAATATTTTCGAGCACAGGCTCTTCAATAAGTACATAGTACGTTAACAGGTGATTTTTCCCCGAAGGAGTTCTTACGTATGTATGCGATATTGCAAACAGGCGGCAAGCAGTATAAAGTGCAGCCCGGTGATGTTATTCAGGTTGAAAAGCTTGAAGGGGTGAAGGGTACGGCAGTTGAATTTTCCCAAGTGCTCATGGTTGTTGATGACGCCACGACTGCGGTAACTGTGGGGACCCCTTGGGTGGCAAATGCTCGGGTCATGGGTGAAATTCAGCGTCAAGCCAAAGCAAAAAAGCTCATCATTTTCAAACACCGTCGCCGCAAGGGCTACCGCAAAAAAACAGGTCATCGCCAGCGGATAACCGAGGTCAAAATTACATCAATTACCGCATAAATCACAGGAGGACTTTATTTTGAGAGGATATGAACTCAGCCTTATTTTCCATGCTGACACGTCAGATACCGATATTGCGACGATCGTGCAGGACATCAGCGACCTGATTACGCGCCAGAAAGGATCGGTGATTAAACACGAAAAATGGGGCAAGAAAAATTTAAAGTACCCTATTAAAAAACAGACTAAGGGGAATTACTACTTTCTCTACTTCATGGCTGAACCACCGGTATTGCGCGAAATTGATCGTCTGATACGTTATAACGAAGCAATCCTGCGCTCGGCAACGCTTGCACTGGATAAGCGCATTTCACCTGACCAGATTCTGCAGCAAAGTCAGGCTGCTGAAACCATTGCCGTGTTTGCTGAACAAAACGAAGATACAGACACCAGTGCACCAAACCAAACACTATCCCCTGAAGCATAACGACGTATACTGAGGAACGCATGGCAACCAAAAAGAAAACCCAAAGAAAAAAAACATTTTACAGCAAACGCAAAATTTGCCGCTTTTGCGCAAACAAAGACCAGCTCATTTCCTACAAAGACTACAACACACTGCGTCATTTTATCTCTGAACGTGGTAAAATAATACCCCGTAGAATTTCGGGAAATTGTTCAAAACACCAGCGTGAAATTACGCGAGCAATAAAGCGCGCACGCGTGATGTCAATCATGCCGTTTATCGTTGCGGCAAGTTGATATGCTGCTAGACCACCGCGTGCTTAACTACATGACTTTTTGAAAGGATAGGCGGTTTCCCCATGAAAGTTATACTGACGGAAGATGTACCTTCACTCGGTAGTGCCGGAAGTCTTATTAAAGTCAAGGACGGTTATGCGCGCAACTACCTCATTCCGCACGGCAAAGCCGTCATGGCAACAACCCAGAACGTCAAGCAACTTGAGCATCAAAAAATGCAGGTACAGGCGCGGCTGCAGAAAATCCAGCGTGAGGCAGAACACCTTGCGCGCCGCATCGAAGCTATATCCTGTACGATTGCCAAAGCTGCAGGCGAGGAGGACAAGCTGTTCGGGTCAGTCACCGCCGCCGACATCCAGACAAGCCTGAAAAATGAAGGTATTGACATAGACAAAAAGAAAATCATGCTTGATGAACCCATCAAAAAGCTGGGGATTTTCACTGTTCCGATCAAACTGCATCCTGCGGTTACCGCGCAGGTCAAGGTCTGGGTCGTTAAAGAATAACAGCATCAGGCACATCCGCAGCGTATTCCTGTCTGGGGCAGCGGTTGAACAGACGTGCACCGGTGCACAGCACGTGAGTACCCATGGCAACCATACCAACCACCATCCCGCCCCAAAACATCGAGGCTGAGCAGTGCGTGCTGGGGGCAATACTCATAGAAAATGAAGCACTGACCAGAGCGCTTGAACTGCTCAGACCTGAAGATTTCTACCGTGAAAACCACCGACAGATCTTCACGGCGATGATTGAGTTGTTTGAAAAAAACGAGCCTGCCGACATTATAACCCTCACCGAACTTCTCAAACGGAAAAACAAACTCGATGAATCAGGCGGCGCATCCTACCTTGTCGAGCTTGCAGAAAAGATACCGACCGCTGCCAACATCGAGTATTATGCAAAAATCGTCAGACAAAAATCGGTGTTGCGCAGTCTCATCCATTCTGCGACGCAAATCGTCGCAAGGGCAGCGCAGGCACAGGATGATGTTGAAGATATCCTTGATTTTTCTGAAAAAACAATCTTCAGCATTGCTGAGAACCAGATTAAGCCCTCATATCATCCGCTCAAAACCATCCTAAAAAAAACATTTAAGGACATAGACCGTCTGTATGAAAAAAAGCAGCTTGTCACTGGTGTTCCGTCCGGATTTACCGACCTTGATACCTTGACATCAGGCTTTCAGCCTGCTGACCTCATTATTGTCGCTGGTCGGCCAAGCATGGGGAAGACGGCGTTTTGTCTTAATATTGCCCAGTACGCTGCATCTGAAGGTGGTGTGCCGACCGCCATTTTTTCACTTGAAATGTCAAAGGAACAGCTTGCCTTGCGTATGCTGTGTTCTGAAGCCCGGGTTGATAATCACCGGTTGCGCATCGGCTGTATTGCTGAAAACGAGTGGGGAAGACTCGCCATGGCTGCGGGAAAGCTTGCGGAAACAAACATTTTTATTGATGACACACCCGGCATTTCAGTCCTTGAAATGCGTGCAAAGGCACGGCGTATGAAAGCAGAACACGGTCTGGGGCTGATTATTGTTGACTACCTGCAGCTCATGAGTAGTTCTCGAAGCCGTACTGAAAGCCGGGAGCAGGAAATTTCAGAAATTTCCCGTTCTCTAAAAGCACTTGCTAAAGAATTAAATGTGCCAGTCATAGCACTTTCCCAGCTCAATCGCCGCGTTGAAGACCGCGTTGACAAGCGACCACACATGGCTGACCTGCGTGAATCAGGAGCAATAGAGCAGGATGCTGATGTTATTATTTTTATTTATCGCGAAGAGGTCTACCATCCGGATTCCGAAGAGGCAAAAGGCAAGGCTGAAATCATCATCGGTAAACAGCGTAATGGACCTATCGGTGACGTGAAACTGACGTTTCTCAGTGAGTATACAAAGTTTGAGAACTACAGTGCCCGTGAGCCAGCGTTTGTCTGAACAACACCCTGCAGGACACCCTTCCCTTCCTACCACCTATGCCTTAAAAAAATAATTTTTTTCGCACGTTGACACTACGGTGAAGCATGATTATATTCTATGCAAACGTGCGCAACTGTAGTGATAAAACATCTCTTTTTTTAATCGCACGGAACAGAACTGCAGTACAGCAGCGAACCATTACCTATATGACGTGTGGGAGGAATACTCATGGCAAAAGCAATTGGCATTGACTTAGGAACGACCAATTCAGTAGTTGCGGTTATGGAAGGGGGGCAACCAACCGTGATTATTAACGAGGAAGGCAGCAGGCTTACGCCTTCTGTTGTAGCGTTTACCAAAGACGGTGAGGTGCTGGTTGGTCAGGTTGCGAAACGTCAGGCAATTACCAACCCTGAGAACACCATCTATTCTATAAAACGTTTCATGGGGCGTCGCTATGACGAAGTCACCGAAGAAATGAAAATGGTGCCCTACAAAGTCGTCAGGGGTCCCAACAATGACGTCCGGGTTGAGGTCCGCGGCACGCAGTATTCACCGCCTGAAATCTCAGCAAAAATCCTTCAGAAGCTGAAAAAATCAGCTGAAGCATATTTGGGGACTGAGGTTAAAGACGCAGTCATCACCGTGCCCGCCTATTTTAATGACAGCCAGCGTCAGGCAACCAAAGACGCAGGGACCATTGCGGGCTTGAACGTGCTCCGTATCATCAATGAGCCGACAGCGTCTGCTCTTGCCTATGGGCTTGACAAACAAAAGGATGAAACAGTGGCGGTGTATGACTTCGGCGGTGGAACCTTCGATATTTCGATTCTTGAGGTCGGTGACAACGTCATCGAAGTGAAGGCAACCAACGGCGACACCCATCTGGGGGGCGACAACTTTGACCAGCGCATCATTGACTGGTTGGTTGCCGAATTCAAAAAGGATCAAGGCATTGATCTGAGCAAAGACAAGATGGCGTTGCAACGCCTGAAAGAGGCTGCGGAAAAGGCAAAAATTGAGCTGTCATCAACCCTTGAAACCGAGATTAACTTGCCGTTCATTACCGCAGATGCCTCAGGGCCAAAACATTTGAACTATCGGCTCACACGTGCGCGCTTTGAACAGATGATTGATGACCTCGTGGAAAAATCGCGCAGACCTTGTGAGCAGGCGCTGAAAGATGCTGGTCTAAAACCGAGCGACATCAATGAGGCAATTCTGGTTGGTGGTTCAACCCGCGTACCGAAGGTACAGGAGCTCGTGAAAAATCTGTTCGGCAAAGAGCCGCATAAAGGGGTAAACCCTGATGAGGTCGTGGCACTGGGTGCTGCGGTGCAGGCAGGCGTGCTTGCCGGCGAAGTCAAAGACGTATTGCTTCTGGATGTGACACCATTGTCATTGGGGATTGAAACCTTGGGCGGCGTGACCACGCGGCTGATTGAGCGCAACACCACCATACCGACACGTAAAAGTGAAATCTTTACCACAGCAGCCGATAACCAGACCAGTGTTGAAATTCACGTGCTGCAGGGTGAGCGTGAAATGGCGCGTGATAACCGCACGCTGGGGAGGTTCCAGCTTGTCGGTATTCCGCCAGCGCCACGTGGCGTACCGCAAATTGAAGTAACCTTTGACATTGATGCCAACGGCATTGTGAATGTATCAGCAAAAGATTTGGGCACCGGCAAAGAGCAAAAAATCACGATCACTGCCTCCAGCGGTCTCTCAAAAGACGAAATTGAGAAAATGGTAAAAGATGCACAGCTGCATGCTCAGGAGGACAAAAAACGGCGCGAAGAAATCGAGGTGCGCAATCAGGCTGATAATTTGGTCTATAGCACTGAAAAAATGCTCAAGGAGCATCGCGAAAAGCTCTCTGCTGCTGACGTTAAAATGGTTGAGGATGCGATTAAGGATACCCGCGATGCAATTGAGAAAGGTTCGATTGATGAAATCAAAGCTCGCATGGAGGCTCTGACCAACGCTTCACACAAGCTGGCAGAAGCTATGTATAAGCAGGCAACTGCAGCAGGACAGCAAGGAGCTGGCTCACAACCGGGTTCTGCTGGCGCTTCGGCAAGCGGTCAGGAAAATGTCGTTGACGCTGAATTCGAGGAAACAAAATAATTTTTTCTTGACAAGTTGCGCTGCACAGGAAATAAAACGGGGAAGGGTCATGCATATCCTTCCCTTGTTTTTTGTCTGACCGACAATGGACGTGTGAAGTATTTTTTCCAGACAGGGGAAGCGAGCATGCCTGCGGATAAAAACGGGAGGAAGTATTCTGTTCAGCGTTCACGGCATCACCATATACGCCCCAGCGCTGCAGAACACCAAGCAAACCAGTTTGCAGGAAGATATTCTTGAAGGGAACAAACTCACGTTCAGTAATAGGTTCAAACCTCTGGGTATAGCGTTATCAGAGCACCAGAGGAAGAAGATACACATAATACTTTACTACAAAGCCCATGCTCAGTGAAAAATTAGGACATCGGCTTGATCAGCCGCTTGCGATTTTAATTAGAAAAACGTTTCTTTCGTCGGTCAGTCCTACTGCCCTGACGCTCACCGGGCTTTGTCTGAACATTATAGCAGCTGCTGCGATCATTGCAGGATGGTGGAAAAGTGCTGCCTGCATTATTTTGCTTGCCGGTTTTTTTGACATGCTGGATGGTGCAACAGCACGGGTTCTTGAAAAAACCTCACAGTTTGGTGCATTTCTCGATTCGGTTGTTGACCGATATTCAGACATGGTTATTTTGCTTGCGTTTATTGTCTACTATGCACAACTGCAGCATATCCCTATGGTCGTGCTCATTGCCATAACCTCCATTGGCTGTGTTTTGATCCCGTATGCACGTGCAAAAGCAGAAAGCTTAATCGTTACCTGCAATATCGGCATTATGGAGCGTCCTGAACGCATTTTGCTGCTTGCAGCAGGATGTCTTTTTAATATCATTGAGCCGTTGTTTGTTGTGCTCGCCGTATTGACCCATATCACCGTAGCGCAAAGAATTTACTTTACTTGGAAGCAGACGCAGCGGTCGGTCAAATAGCTGATACCAAAACTGCGACCAGATGCTGCGACTTTTCCCTGAGCGTAAGGAGTGATGGATATGGAAGAAAAAAAAGACAAAGGTTTTACCGTAAAAGATAAAAGATTTTTCACACAGGATGATACTGCTGAGCAGGATGCTGCAACTGCCCGAAGTGCAGAAGCCCCAGAATCACCGGCACAGGATACGCAGGCACAACCAGAAACTCCGCTTCCTGAAATTACCTTTTCATCCTTCATTATCTCGCTCAGTTCATCAGCGTTGTTCCATTTCGGTGACATTCCTGATCCGATTACCAACAAAAAGCAGCGCAATTTGCCGCTCGCAAAGCAGACGATTGACATCCTCGGGATACTTAAAACAAAAACCGTCGGTAATCTCACAAAAGAGGAAAGCCATCTGCTTGACAACTTGCTGTACGACCTCAGGCTTCGGTATGTCAATGAGACAAAAACAGGTACCTCCTGAGCCAGGGGGATACCGCTGTGGATTTCGTCCAGGTTCTTGCGCCGGCAAAAATCAATTTAGGACTCTCGATTCTTGCCAAACGCTCTGACGGTTATCATGAAATTAGAACGTTCTTCCAAAAAGTTACCCTCTTTGATGAAATAACCATTCGCCGCAACCCCTTCCAGAGTGGTATTTCATTGACCATTGACGATCCCTCTGTGCCCAGTGATGGCTCAAACTTGGCTGCACAGGCTGCCGCGCTCCTCATGCGCGACTGCGGCATTGATTGCGGTATTACCATTCATATCAAAAAACGTATTCCTATCGGAGCAGGACTCGGCGGTGGCAGTAGCAATGCTGCCGCAACTCTGCTCGGCATAAACTGTCTGTTTAACCTGAATTTTTCAGAGGAAACGTTGCGGCAGCGTGCCGTGCAACTTGGTGCTGATGTTCCTTTCTTTGTGATGAGTGCGCCTACCGCATATGCTGCCGGCATCGGCGAACAGTTGACACCCGTGCAGATGCGCGTACCCTTTTGGACGCTGATTGTCTTTCCGAACATTCCCATCGCAACCGCATGGGCATATGCGACATGGAGTAAATATAATTCATTGACAAAAAGAGAGAAACATATTAAATATATCGCTTCTTTTGATACGCTGGAGGATGTCGTTAGTAACCTTTGGAATGATTTTGAGCAGGTGGTCTTCCCGGCGTATCCACAAATTCAACAGCTACGTGACCGTTTGCTGAATTGCGGTGCACGTGGTGCGCTGCTGAGTGGGAGCGGCTCATCAGTTTTCGGTGTGTTTGAATCGTATGCTGCATGCGCCAGCGCTCACAAAGTTCTTGGAAACGAGGTCGGCCTACGGCTGTTCATTGCGCAGACCGTCCCACAATCCTGACCGTGCTGCCCACCACAGAACAACAGTGCACCTTCTCCTGTTGCACTATACTTCCGTGCTCTGGACATCGCACTGTACGTCGTGAAAACACAGGGGAGAACTCAAAAACCATACACGGGAATTACAGCAGAGCAACGCGCACACATAAGGAGTATACCACGTGAATGGATTAAAGATTTTTTCAGGCAATTCAAATAGAGCGCTTGCAGAGGAAATTACGTCGCATTTTGACATCTCGCTGGGCAGAGCCAATGTCTCAACATTCAGCGATGGCGAAATTATGGTTGAAATTCAGGAAAATGTCCGGGGCATGGATGTGTTCATCGTGCAGTCAATCTGCGATCCGGTCAACAAGCATCTCATGGAGCTCCTGATTATTATTGATGCGCTGAAGCGGGCATCGGCTGAACGCATTACCGCAACAATACCCTATTATGGGTATGCCCGTCAGGACAGAAAAGTTGCACCGCGCGTCCCCATTACCGCAAAGCTGGTGGCTGACCTGCTGACGACCGCGGGTGCTGACCGTATTTTGACAATGGACCTTCATGCCGGACAGATTCAGGGATTTTTCAATATACCGGTGGATAATCTGTTTGCCTCACCCATTACCTTACGATATATTCGGGAAAAATATCGCAATGATAATTTAGTCATCGTGTCACCTGATGCCGGCGGCGTTGAACGCGCCCGAAACATGGCAAAAAATCTCGGTGCAGGGCTTGCCATCATTGACAAGCGGCGACTCCGCGCCAATGAGGCTGAAATCATGAACATCATTGGTGAAATTGAAGGAAAGAACACCTTGATCCTTGATGACATGGTTGATACAGCCGGAACCCTTACCAAAGCAGCGGATGCAATTCACAGCCGCGGTGCTGCATCGGTTGCAGCCTGTTGTACCCATCCGGTACTGTCCGGAACCGCGATTGAAAAAATTAATGCCTCGTGTCTTGAGGAGCTCATTGTTACCAACACCATACCATTACATCAGCAGGCAAAAACTTCTTCAAAAATAAAGGTGTTATCAATTGCAGGACTTTTTGCAGAAGCGATACGACGGATTCATAACAATGATTCAGTAAGCTCTCTGTTCACCGTGGTATAATCGGGACCATTACTGCCACAGGTGGAGAGAGCAGTGCAAGGAGACAGTATGAACGAAACAATAACCATTTACGCAACACAACGAGCTGAACAGGGGAAAGAAAAGGTTAAAAAACTGCGCAGGAAGGGCGATGTTCCGGCTGTCGTTTACGGACATCGGGTAAGCAATCAAAATCTTGTACTTCGCGGTGCAGATATCAATAAACTTTTTAAGCCCGGACGCGAGGACGCTGAGGAATACCGACTCTATAAACTGCTGATTGATACCGAGGATGAATCCAAGGCGATGATGGTCATGCTGAAAGAAATTCAGCGGCATCCGGTCACTGAAGACATTATTCATATTGATTTCTTTGCGGTACATATGGATGAAAAAATCGTCGCACCCGTGCACGTCAAAATTGTTGGCAAAGCAGAAGGCGTAAAAATGGGAGGCGTTCTCAGACACATTCTGCGTGAAATAACCGTGAAAAGTCTCCCCACGGACATTCCACCACACATTGAAGTTGATGTCACCAAGCTCGGTATCGGCGATTCGATTCACGTTCGCGATCTCGCGCTCCCACCGACAGTCCAAGTACTAACTGATCCGGAAGCCGCTATTGTCAACGTGCTTGCACCGACCGTACAAAAAGAGGAGAAACCAGCAGAAGCTGCTGAAGCTGCTCCTGCTGCGGAACCCCAACAAAAAGAGCCTGGATCTGCTAAACCAGCAAAAGATGCAAAAGCATAACCTGATCACTGGCGGAAGCAGTCTCACCAGAGACTACTGTCGTGATGCTGGCAGTCTTCAGATTGGGCTGTGCAGCTCATACTTTTGCATGATGCTCACGCGCTACGTTTACAAGCAGCAATGCAAACAACCGGGATGCCATGCCCTAACAACAGGGACTATCGCAACAAGGTGAAACTGATTTTTGGGCTCGGCAATCCCGGACCTCGCTATGCCCGAACACGTCATAATATCGGCTGGCGGTCAGTCAGCCTACTTGCCACACGGCACACCATTTCCCTTTCATCCACAGGATGTGGCTGCACCTACGGAACCGGCACCATTGCAGATATTCCAGTCGTCCTTGCCTGCCCAATGGTTTTCATGAACAACAGCGGTGAAGCGGTTATCTCGCTCATGCACCACTATCATGCCTCGCCCCATGATATTATTGTCATCCATGACGATCTAGATATAACGCTAGGACTTCTTAAGATTAAAACACGCGGTGGCAGCGCTGGGCATCGTGGTATTATCTCAATCATTGAGCATCTTCAAACCAATGTCTTTACAAGAATTCGCATCGGTATCGGCAAACCTCCCCGCGGCGTTGATCCTGCTACGTACGTTCTCGAAAAATTTACCGACCACGAACAAAAAATGCTGGATGGCGTTCTTCATGCAAGTACCGTATGCTGTGAAACGATTCTGACACAAGGTGTTGCTCAGGCTATGCATGTATTTCACTCGCAATCCATTCCTTTAGGTGAGCAATCTTAACACCTTGCGCTGCCAAACTTTTTTATTTTCACTGACTGTACCAGAACTCAGATTTCTCTTATCATGCCGGCTTTTTTCTGAAACAAAAAATAGCTTGTTGAAATCTCTTAATTTTTTCTTTACAAACGTTGTTTTTCGTTTTTCAACCCTAAAATTAGCGTATTATTTTGAAATACCTTACTATTTTGTGTGCTCATTTTTTGAGCACTCCGTTAAAAAGCCGTTAAATACGCTGCAGGATTGTTTTTTCAACAAGGTTTTCCACAGGCAATGCACAATCATTGTGGATATCATTGCCTGCCCCGATATCCACAGAACACCGCACAATTAATTGATGGAAAAGCCGTATATTGGTATCATAGGGATGATGAGAACAGCTGACATCATCTCAGAGGGGATGCAGAAGCAAGGAGAGTGAAGCTTCTGATGTTATGGAAGAATGTAGCGCATCAATAGATATAGGCTCTCAGACAATTCGTCTTTTAGTTGCACACTTGCATGATGCTCATCATCTTGTACCCGTGTGCCGTGACAGGGCAATAATACGACTTGGCGAAGGGATGCACCAGCGTGCCGTACTCCGTCCCGACGCAATGGATCGGGCTATAGCATGCATCAAAAATTTTGTCGGTATTGCTCGCACCTACCCCACAAACCATATCTTACCGGTCTGCACTGCGTGCGTACGTACTGCTGAGAATAGTAATGATTTTTTGACACGAGTTTATGACGCAACAGGCGTTCTGCCAAGAGTTCTCTCAGGCGAAGAAGAGGCACAACTTTCGGTGCGGGGTGTCTTATCAGTGCTGCCCGAGAGCATATCCAGAACCCATCTGCTGATAATTGATATTGGCGGTGGAAGCACAGAACTTGCATACCTCAAAGACAATGAACTGTGGAGCACCATAAGCATAAGTCTTGGTGTGGTCTCTCTTGCAGAGCGGCATCTGCATCACGATCCGCCCCACCGAGATGAGCTCGATAGACTTGAACATGATATCCGTTCCCTGCTGAGCACCGTGCCGCTGCTGCATGCTATACCGAAAGAGCGATGCACACTGGCTGGAACCGCAGGCACTATAACAACGCTTGCTGCCATGGCCCTCGGTATGCGGGAGTATGATCCCAATGTGGTAAACAGCTACCGACTCTCTTTGCACGAAATTGAAAACCTGTGGCTAACCCTCACCTCACTGCCACGAGCTGAGCGTCAAAAGCTTCCCGGACTCGAACCAGGCAGAGCAGACGTCATCATACCGGGCACCGCAGCGGTACGGGAGCTTCTGTACCGTGTCAGAGCTGACTACCTGCTGGTCAGCGACGCAGGACTTCTTGAAGGCATCCTGCTTGAGCATGCTGACAAAAAGCGTGTGATCCCATGACATTTGCTTGACAGAAGACCTTTTTTCCTGTAGGGTTTCCACTCACACATACGCAACAGGGAACGCTTTTCACGGAATACTCTATGACCACTGAGAACATACCTTCAAGTTTGACGTTTGATGATGTCCTCCTGATTCCTCAAAAATCTGATGTGCTGCCTGCGGAAATTGACATTACGACAATGCTTACCCGTGAGATTCCGCTCAATATCCCTCTTGTCAGCGCAGCAATGGATACCGTGACCGAAGCGCGCACTGCAATTGCCATGGCGCGGGAAGGCGGTATTGGGATTATTCATAAAAACCTTTCCATTCAACAGCAGGCACTGGAAGTTGCGAAGGTAAAAAAATCAGAAAGCGGCATGGTCATTAACCCGATCACCATGCATCCTGACCAAAAAATATATGAAGCGCATGAGTTGATGCGACAGTATGAAATATCAGGTTTTCCGGTTGTCAAAGACGGAAAATTGGTCGGCATTGTAACAAACCGTGACCTTCGTTTTGAAACCGACTACGGAAAAAAAATATCGTCGGTAATGACCAAAGACAAGCTCATCACTGCCAAGGCTGGTATTTCGCTTGAGGAAGCGAAGAAAATTCTTCACAAAAACCGCATCGAGAAGCTTTTGGTTGTTGATGACCAGAATAACCTCACCGGTCTTATCACTGTCAAAGACATCGAGAAAGCAGAAAAATTCCCTCATGCCTGCAAAGACGGTCGCGGAAGTCTTCGGGTCGGAGCAGCTATCGGTGTTGGTCGCGACAGGGAGGAAAGGACCCACGCCCTGATTGCTGCCGGAACTGATGTCATCGTTATTGACACTGCACACGCACACACCAAAACCGTACTTGAAGCCATACGCGATACAAAAAAGAATTTCCCCACGTGCCAGCTCATCGGCGGCAATGTCGCAACGGCAGAGGCAACGGTTGACCTCATCAAAGCAGGATGTGACGGTGTTAAAGTTGGTATTGGTCCCGGATCAATTTGCACGACCCGCATCGTCGCCGGCGTTGGTGTTCCGCAGATCACGGCAATCATCGAGTGCCGCAAAGTAGCGGATAAATATGGCATTCCGCTCATCGCTGACGGCGGCATTAAGTATTCAGGAGATATCACCAAAGCCATTGCAGCCGGAGCCCATGCAGTCATGATCGGCAATCTGCTTGCAGGCACTGACGAGAGCCCCGGAGAGATCGTCCTTTTTCAAGGCAGAACCTATAAGGTTTACCGTGGCATGGGTTCTCTGGAAGCTATGAAAAAAGGGGCAAAGGATCGCTATTTTCAGGCAGAGATTGAAGAGGAGTCAAAGCTTGTTCCGGAAGGAATCGAAGGACGGGTGCCGTATCGGGGTAGTGTTTCAGCAAATGTCTTTCAACTTATCGGTGGACTCCGTGCCGGCATGGGTTATGTCGGTTGTGCCTCAATTAAAGAACTACGGGAAAAAGCTCGCTTCATCAAAATCACAAGCTCAGGTCTCAAAGAAAGCCACGTTCACAACATCATTATCACTAAAGAAGCCCCAAACTATCAGGTCGAATAAGTTCGTCCATGCAGCTTGAGCAGGAAAAGATCGTCATCCTTGATTTTGGCTCACAATATACTCAGCTTATTGCCCGCCGCATCAGGGAGAGCCGGGTCTATTCAGAAATTTATCCCTGCACCGTGCCAATCGAAACTATCAGTGCACTCAAACCACGCGGTATCATCCTCTCTGGCGGTCCTGCCAGTGTTTATGATCACGCAGCGCCACAGATCTCCAAAGAGATATATAGGCTCGGAGTGCCCGTGCTGGGCATCTGTTATGGCATGCAGCTCACCGCTTATCTTCTTGGCGGCGGCGTAGCACCCCATGCAAAACGGGAATATGGAAAAGCAGACCTTATCGTTGATTGCAACGATGATCTCTTTAGCGGATTTTCAGCTCAAGAACCCATCCGCGTCTGGATGAGCCACGGCGACCGTGTGGAAAAACTCCCTCCGGGATTTGAACCGCTTGCACACAGCACCCATGCACCTTATGCCGCCATGCGGGACCGCAACCGGCAGATCTATGGCGTTCAGTTTCATCCTGAAGTCGTGCACACTCTCCGCGGAAAAGCTATCCTTGAAAACTTTATTTTTCGTATCTGCGGGTGCACGCCTTCTTGGACAATGAAATCATTTATCGAGCAGTCCATTGCTGCCATTCAGAAGCAGGTGCACGATAAACGAGTCATCTGTGGGTGTAGTGGCGGTGTTGATTCAACCGTTGCCGCAGTGCTGCTTGACCGGGCAATCGGGAAACAACTCACCTGCATTTTTGTTAACAACGGGCTGCTCCGCAAACACGAGTTTGAAAAAGTTTCCCGCCTCTTGAGTGAAACATTCGCCATTGATCTTCGACCGGTAGATGCCGCTGAACGATTTCTTACAAAACTTGCAGGCATTGCTGACCCTGAGCGTAAGCGCAAAATCATCGGCAACGAATTCATTGCCGTGTTTGAGGAAACCGCTCGAACACTGGGGAAGATAGACTTTCTTGCCCAAGGGACCTTGTATCCTGACGTCATTGAAAGCGTTTCCTTCAAGGGTCCTTCAGCAACGATAAAAAGCCACCATAACGTCGGTGGCTTGCCTGAAACCATGAACCTCACGTTGATTGAACCGTTCCGCGAACTGTTCAAAGATGAAGTCAGAGAAATAGGACGGGAACTTGGAATTCCCGAAGAATTTATCTACCGACACCCCTTCCCGGGACCGGGGCTTGCAATACGGATTCTCGGCCCAGTCACGCGCGCAGACCTTGAACTGCTCCGTGAAGCTGATGAAATAGTCATTGAGGAATTCAAGAAAGCAGGCTGGTACCGCTCTGTCTGGCAAGCGTTCGCTGTGCTTTTGCCGATAAAGACCGTCGGGGTCATGGGTGATGAACGCACGTATGAGCGCGTCGTGGTTTTGAGAGTTGTGGAGAGCGTTGACGGCATGACAGCAGATTGGGTGAAGCTTCCCTATGACCTTCTGGGAACCATTTCAAATCGGATCATCAATGAGGTGAAAGGGGTCAATCGTGTTGTCTATGATATTTCTTCAAAACCCCCCAGCACCATAGAATGGGAATAAGTGCGGCATATGATGCCTGTCCGCTCCCTTCATGTTGTGCAACCAATCTGAAAATTCCTTGCTTCTATCGTGTTCCTGTGGTATAAAAGCATCACTTTTTTAAAAGCAACAACAACGACGCGTCCCCATCGTCTAGAGGCCTAGGACATCGGCCTTTCACGCCGGCAACACGGGTTCGAATCCCGTTGGGGACGCCACCTTTTTTGTATCCACTCTAACTTCCTAACCCCCTATTCCCTTGACACTGCTCCCTCAGACACCATAGTGCATACTGCCCTTTTCTTTTCAGCGCCTTAAACTAAAGAGGCTTTCAAACGATGCCCCTGTCTACGAAAGACTATCCAAAAATATTTGAAATATTGCTTTTGTGCCCCTCCACACCTCCCCCTCTCAGGGGAGGCTTTTAAGGCCACTCCGTGGCAAGGAGGGGTTAGGGGGGCTGAAGCAAGGCAAATTTTGTATTACATAGGAATATAAGATTTATTATTAAGCTGCTTCAGACATTTTCATTGGCACCTACAAGATGTAGCTGCAAACAATGCTGGTTAAAATCGAGATCGCCACGCTTCGCTCGTGATAACAGTCCCTTGTGTGTGATTGCGAGCGTTGTAGCGAAGCAATCTCATGGATAAGAGTTATTGAGATTGCTTCATCGTCCCGCAGAGCGGGAGGTGGAGATCCCGTTGTCCGGACAACAGGGAGTCTTTCTAAATTTTTTTAAAAACCTTACCGGAGAACATTGCCCTTGAATAAACAAATTTTTTATGGCACAAATACTCGTGCAGCACCTGTGCTGCTCACGCACCGATGCAGGCTATGAGCGTGCAGATTCCTCTAATCACAAATCTTCTTCGCTACTTCCGCATCTACTGGCCTTACACTCGCGGCAGACTGATCGTGCTCATCTGTCTTACCATGCTCTCTGGCTTTTCTGAAAGCTTCGGCATAGCCCTGTTTATGCCGATTTTGACCACTGCCAACATCACGGCACAGAGCTCTGATCGCATCTCGGTTTTTTTTAAAAACTGCTTTTCACTGCTCAACATTGAGCCAAGCCTGCCCCTCCTGTGTTGCTTTGTTTTTATAGTATTTGTTGCACGGGGTTGTATCCGCTTTTTTGAATCCGCCTATACTGCGCGGCTTACCGCACTGATTACCAGTTCGGTCCGTTCCCATGTCGTCCAGCTTTTCGGCGACATGGATTATTGTTATTTCATCAAGCGCGACTCCGGATACTTTTCCAATCTTGTGGTGATGGAAGCAGGCAGAATGGTAGCCTCATTTGGTCGCTACTGTGCTGTTATCATTGACCTCATAACCATCAGCGTCTTTTTGATCGTATCCTTCTGGGTCAACTGGCAATTCACTGCTGCAACCATTGTTTTTGCTGCAGTAGTCCTATACTGCTTTAAAACACTCTCAGCCCGCTCGCGTGCGTACTCACTTGAAACCTCGCGGCAGTATGCAGCGTTGCACGGGCTGCTCATTCAGACCCTGCACGCATTCAAATATATTAAAGCAACCGCTTCCTTCAGTACGCTGAGACCGCGGCTTCTTGCAACCATTGGAACCATATCCCGGCTTCAGTTCCGAACGCAGTTGTTCGGCGCTGTGCTGTCGGCACTGACCGAGCCCATGGTTGTGGGGTTCATATTGCTACTGATGCTCTGGCAGGCTTCGATACGGGGACAGAGTCTTGCACCGTTGGTGGTTTCCATCATGCTTTTTTACCGCATCAGCCAGTACATTTTGAGCCTGCAACGGGAGTGGCAGCAGTTCTCAGCGTATGTCGGTGGTGTTGAAACCATTACTGCTGCAACCCGCGACATCAAATGTGAAACCGCACCTTCCACGGCTCGCTCATTGACCGATCCCCTCCAGTGCATCGAGTTTGCCAATGTCTGCTTCTCCTACGACAAGAAAGAGATACTCCGGGAGGTAAGTTTTACCATCAAGCGTAACGCGATGGTGGCTCTTGTCGGAGAATCAGGTATCGGCAAGACAACCTTGATGGATATTCTGACAGGCGTGCTATCACCCTCCAGTGGCAGCGTGTTCGTCAACAATATACCGCTGCATGAGATCAACCAAGCTGACTGGCGTCGCAAAATCGGCTATGTGACTCAGGAACCCGTGGTATTCAACGACACGGTTGCCAACAACATCTGTTTCTGGTCATGCGATCCCAACAGCCCGGCATGCAGGGAGCGAATCGCTGAGGCAGCCCGTAAAGCATACTGTGACCGTTTCATCAGTGAACTCCCGCAACGCTACAACACCATTATCGGTGACCGGGGTATCAAACTGTCTGCAGGGCAGCGCCAGCGCCTTGCTATTGCACGTGAACTTTTCAAACAGCCCGAACTTTTGATTCTTGATGAGGCAACCAGCGCTCTTGACTCAGAATCCGAGCTTTTTATCCAGCAGAGCATTCAGGAACTCAAGGGAACCCTGACCGTCATTCTTATTGCACACCGCCTCTCAACGATTCGCAACGCTGATTACCTTTTTGTCCTTGCTGACGGGCACATCGTTGAACAGGGCACATTCAAAGAGCTTATTACTACTGATGGCACACGTTTTCAGCAAATGTGCCGCCTGCAGAACATAACTATAAGCGAATAGAGAGCCTTCTGCAGGCAAAAAGCTCTTTTTTATGCTGCTAAACCCTTCGATACTTCTGGGTGAGCGGTCGGAGTACAGCGTATTGTGCTGTTCATGGTGAGGTAGCAAACCATGAACAACAACAGAGGTGCTGGCTAACTATCCTGAGTCAGTCAAGAGAAAATAATAAAACGTTTTAGGAGAGGAGGATTGCCATGAAAAAACAGTGCTCCAGAATCAAAACCTACCCCGTTGCTGTGCTGTTTTTGTTCTCCTTTTTAGGACTATGCTTTTTAAGCTGCGACCTATCCCAGCCGCCTGACATTGAAGATGGGTCACTATGGACTATTGTCAATGAGCCGGGATTTGGCAACTTGAAAAATTATTCTGTCGTTGCCCTAGCAGAATATAAAGGCTACCTCTATGCCATGACCCGCAACGAGGTGCAGGGTGCCGAGATCTGGCGCTTTGACGGCAGCAGGTGGGAACAGGTTCTCTTTCCCAATGGACAGACAAACGGTGTCTACGGAAATCCGTGGCTCTCCTCGATGTGGGGCAGTATGATTGTATTTAAGGATAAACTCTACTGCGGTTTTTCTTCTGGTCATCAGGGCACGTATTATGACTCAACCGGCTGCGAAGTCTGGCGTTACGATGGACAAGACTGGGAGCCGGTTATATCAGACAAAAAGGATTCAGAGGAATCAGGAACAATAACCGCGATTTCCGACTGTGCTGAAAACGATGGCGACACAACTGCGCGCATCACTGATAGCTCGAAGAACTGGTTGCCTGACCAGTGGGCAGGTGGTGTACTGCAAATAACCTCAGGCAGCGGCAAGTACCGGCGTTTTACCATCGTGGCTAACACCACTGATACGCTCATTGTGCAGCAAAATGAGGTGGCAGGCACACCACATGAATACACCGTGTGTGCTGCCCAGCACTTTAAAAACCCCTACCCGCCTTATGAGTATGAGCGCGGCGCAGTCCAAGTTGGCGATGGGTATGAAATCGGTACCGGTAGTGATGAAAACGGGTTTGGAATTTTTTGGAACAAGATGATCACTGATATGGTGATTTTTAACGATACGCTGTATGTCAGCACTGGCTTGAACTATGAGTATGGCGCTCAGGTCTGGTACACTGAAGATGGTGACAACTGGACGGTGACGCAGCCTGCGCACAGCTTTGGCAATTATCACACCGACGAAAACTATCCCGGCGGAAAGAAACCGGTCAGTACCAGCATCCCTTCCCTATGCGTTTCCACAGTATCGGGTGAGACCCTGCTCTATGCGGGTGGCACCGGCGCAAGCGGCGACAAGGGAAAATGCTCCCGTCTTGCTGTGCTGACTGACAGCGGCTGGCAACTCCTTGTTGACCGGGATGTTGATGAAAACGATACCGGTACAAACGAAAACGGGTTTGGTGGGGGCATGCGGTGCGACATGTATAATGGCGATTTCATGCCATGGAGCCTTGCCCAGTTTAAGTCCTATCTTTATGTGGGCATTCAGTCGCTTGCTGGGGCACGGGTTCTCTATACCCCAAATGGTAGCCCTGAAGACGGCAATTGGTTCCACACCGTCGGAGGCGAAGCTGATGTCCCCAATGGTTTTGATGGTAAAAAAAACAGAGGGAACCCTGCCTATTATCAACAAATCGCTGTGAATCTCTTCCCTTACAACAGCTATCTCTACGCTGGCACCGTGTCGCTGTTTTCGCCGACCTTGGGTGCTACCCAACAAACGCTCACTGGCGCTCAGCTTTGGAAAAGCCCTGACGGTAAAACATGGCTCCCGATCACGCGGACAGGTTTTGGAGATGCACATATCACTTCGTTTGACTGTTTTGCCGTGTATCAAGGGAAGTTGTACGTTGGTGCAAACAAAGCAAGCGTTGACGGACCGGATGGACTTAATCCGGAAGAAGGCGGTCTTGTGTTTAGGCAGGATTCTGAAATTACAACCCCTGCCCCTGCCTACACAACAGTCGCTACGTATGAAACTATTATGAGCACAAACGGCGATCCGACAGACATCTACTATCCGCTTTCGGACAATACAACATTACCTATTGCTTTGCTTTTGCAGGGTGGGAGGGTTGATAAGTTTTACTATAAGGGTTTTGCCACTCACGTTGCCCGCTACGGTTTTATCGTTGTGGTTCCTAATCATTTGAATACCTTCTCTATCCCCGGCTTTTCTGCAGAGGGGCTGTTTGCCGAACAGCAGCAGCTTGACGACACCCTTGCGTTTATGCGTCAGCAGAATAATGACCCGTCTTCTCCGCTGTATAACCGTGTAGATACCGAAACCCTGGTCATGCTGGGGCATTCTTATGGTGCTGCCTGCACCATCGAGGCACTGCAAAACCATTGCGAGTATCCGCTCTGCATAGGAGACACCTATACGCATCCTCCAGAGCTTAAGGGAGCAGCCCTGTGTGGCATTAACACAAAACCCCGCGGCAAGCCGGGTGACTATGCCATCCGCCCGGTTGCAAACCATGGTCTGCCGATCGCGTTTGTCAATGGCTCTCTTGACAACAATGCCAAAGCATCTATCACGCGACAATCCTATGCTCTGATTGAAGATCCGCCAAAGATGCTGGTATTCATCAATGGCGCGAATCATTATGCTATGTGCGACATGAACAATCCGCCCGGCCCTGGTGAAGACCCCAATGAACCAACACTGCGGCAGGAGGTATCAGTCGAAACAGCGGCACGCTGGTGCGCGCTTTTCCTGCGCGCCTTTGCGCTGGGTGATCCTGCAGCGCGTCAGTATGTCACTACGACTGGTGCGTATCTTGATCCGAATGTGGAAGTGATGATTACTACAGAGGAGTAAATTTCAAAATTAACTCATCTTGGACATATCATCCTTAAACACAGAGGGAGGTGCTCGGGAAAAAATCAGGGGGGAAATTACGCGGTGCCCTTTGGGTTATGATAGTTAATATTACAAGGGGAGCCGAGCGTCCGGCTGCCGAACGTAGTGAGCTAAAACCTTCTCAGGGAGATAATCCTTGTGTTCTGCAAACCGCTCACAGGCAATTAAGGCAAGGGTTGACGCACGTGGAAGTGCAGCAGAAGCTGGAGCAAACAGGGCTATATCGGAATAACAGTGGAGGATGCGCTCGTGGTATCGCAGAGCGCCGGGTCCAGTAAACAGCGTTGTGCCGCTTAATGTCTGAACCCATGTACCCGCCTCTATCACGGTCTCAGGAATAATTTTCACAAGAATGCCTTGCCGCGTCACGGCAAATAAACAAGTATATACCTGCCCTTTCCCAGCTTCAAGCATCGGACAGATGCGCTCTGCAGGGATTGCCTGCCGGGCGAGAATTTCAAGGCTCGGTACGCCAATGACCGGCCGGTTTAGGGCAAATCCGAGGCCCTGAGCCGTACTGATGCCGACACGCAGCCCGGTAAATGTTCCAGGTCCGACAGCCACTGCGATACAGTCAATATTCTGTCGTGTCAGCGCCGTTTCGGTGAGCAGCCGGTCAATCAGAGAGATAATCCGTTCTGAGTGATGCTGTTCATGCAGCAAAATTTCACCAAGCAGGGTAGTGTCGGAGGTTACGGCGACGCTGCACGTTGTAGTAGCGGTATCAATGGCAAGGATATACATGGAGGTGGGCTGTTCTATTTAGGAATGAGCCTTGTGATATCATTGTAAAACACCAATGCCATAACCATCAAGAGCAGCGCCAGCCCGATTTGCTGTGCGATTTCCATTTTGCGGATGCCAAGTGGACTCCCCTTCACCGCTTCAATCACCAGAAACAAAAGGTGCCCACCGTCAAGAATGGGAATCGGGAGAAGGTTTAGCACCCCTAAATTAACACTTATCATTGCCATGAGTAAAATAAAGCTCATCACACTGACGTGGGCAAAATCGCCTGCGAGCTTACCGATCAGAATCGGACCGCCAATTTCATTGCGCCGCTTGATGGGGCTCTTGACGAGCACCCACAAACCCTTGAGCGTCAACACAGACCATTTGAACGTATCCTGTGCACCCTTCCACACTGCACGTACGGGATTATACCGCTTGATGACGTGGGCATCCGGGGTGCCGGCATTCAGGATACCGATCTTATAGGTTTGCACCGTCTCACCAAATATATTTTTTCCTTCGGTGCGCTGTGGCTGAAGCGTACGTGTGACAACCGTCGCTCCACGTTGAATCGTGAGCGTCAGTGGAGCTCCGTTGCTCTTCTCTACCATCGCCGACAGTTCATCCCAAAGCTCAATCGGTGTCTGATTGATTGCAATAATCATATCACCTTCCTGAAGACCTGCCTGCTGCGCCGGTGATCCGTCAACAACTCCGCCAACCCGCGGCGTAAGCGCCGGAACGCCCACCATATAGGCACCCGCAAAAATAAAAAATGCGAACAGGATATTAAACAACGATCCCGCAACAAGAATAACAAACCGCTTTGCAACCGGCTGGTGCGTCAACGAAAAAGGCTTATCAACTTCAGCAACCGGCTCATCCGGCAGTTCTCCAAGTGGTTTGACATACCCGCCCAGCGGGAGCAAAGAAATGACATACTCGGTTTCACCGATTTTTTTGCCGATAATTTTGGGGCCAAACCCTAAGGAGAATTTCAAAACCTTCACGCCTAACTTCTTAGCAGTGATAAAATGCCCAAACTCGTGGACAAGAATTAACACCCCAAGCAGTACCGACGCGGGAATGATGTAGTTGGTAACCATACCGATCAGATATTCAATCATCGTCAATCCCTATAAAATAATTTTTGTTCTTTTTTAGTGTATCACGCCGCTATCTTTTTAAAACAGGGCTCTTCGCTTACGAGACTTTTTTCTGGGATACCAGCTTTTCTGCTTCATCGCGCGCCCAGGTGTCTGCCCATAAAATCGTCTCGAGGGTTACCGATGTCGGTGGCACAAACCGCTCCATAACCGCTCGAACAAGACGCGGCATGCCGGTAAATGAAAGTGCCTGATCATGAAATTTCTGTACTGCTATTTCATTTGCCGCATTCATAACCGTCGGCATAAGCCCACCTGCTGCAAGTGCATCATAAGCAAGCTGCAGCGAGGGAAACCGCTTCCTATCAGGCAATTGAAAGGTGAGTGACCCAAGGGTCGCAAAATCAAGCGGTTCAACCACGCCATCAAGTCGCTCAGGACAGGAGAGTGCATACGCGATCGGCGCCTGCATGTCAGGACGGGACATGTGGGCAATAAATGTTCCATCAATAAATGCAACCATTGCATGGATGATGCTTTCCGGATGAATGACGACCTGTATCTTATCTGCCGGTATATCGAACAACCAGTGCGCCTCAATAATTTCAAGCCCCTTGTTCATGAGCGATGCAGAATCGGTCGTGATCTTGCGTCCCATCTTCCAACGGGGGTGCTGCAGTGCCTCTGAAGGCGTAACCCGTTCGAGTGCCTCAGCCGGGTGACCAAGAAACGGCCCACCGGAAGCCGTGAGGATAAGGCTGCGGATATTTTCACGGGGATGGCCACTGAGAAGCTGATACAGTGCGCTGTGTTCGCTGTCGATGGGAATGATCCTGCTGCCAGTGGATCGTGCCTGCTCGATGATGAGTGCACCTGCCATGACCAGCGACTCCTTGTTGGCAAGACCAATGCGCTTTCCTGCCTGCACTGCTGCCATAGTCGGCAACAATCCGGCTGCTCCTGAAATTGCTTGGATAATGATCTCAGCGGTGCTGAGCGTAGCTACGGCACGCATGCCTTCATGCCCGGCAAGCAGTTCAGGCACCACACTACCTGAAAGCATACCGGCGAGTCTATCGCGTGAGGCGTTATCAGCAATGCAGACGACATCCGGTGAAAATGTCCTGATCTGCTGTGCCAAAAGCTCCACATTGCTGCCTGCAGCAAGACCAGCTACCCTATAGCGGTCAGGGTATTTTTGAACAACAGCAAGCGTACTGGTGCCGATTGAACCAGTTGAGCCAAGAATTGCAAGGTTCATCATCAGACCGTGACCAATTCAATATAAAGATAGAGAAACGGTGCAGCAAGCAAAAGGCTGTCAATCCGGTCAAGCATACCACCATGTCCTGGCAGCAGCGCACCGGAATCCTTCATGCCAAAGGCTCGCTTGAGCATTGATTCGCTGAGATCGCCAAACTGGTTTGCAACATTGACACCAATGCCAAGCACTGCAGCCTGTACCAGCGTTATTCGGGGTAGAGCAATAATGGCAAAAAGTATTGCGGTACCGACTGCCGCAACACCACTTGCCAGTGCTCCTTCAACAGTTTTTGCTGGACTGATGTGGGGGCAGAGCCGGCGTCGACCAAGGAGCGTCCCTATGCAATAGGCAGCAGTATCCCCGACCCAGCTAACACTGATGAGGAGCAACAAAAGACGTGCTCCGTCAGGTAACGCTCTGATAAGAAGAATAAACGATAACGGAAGCGCAATAAAAAGAAAGCCAAGGCACGCTAATCCAATGTGTTCGATGCTGGTCAGCGGTGGAGTAGCAGTAACAATATAATAAAAAAAAAGCGCAGCTACGCAAAACACCGTGCAGCCCATGGCAACCATCCCCATGGGTAGAGACGATGTTTGGCGCACCGTAATGAGCCAAAATATGCACGCCGGAAGGGCGCATCCCAGTGCAACGCTCACCATGCGATCACGAACCGCATCGCTGGGCAAGACCATAGCAAAATATTCATGGAGCGCTATCCCAACAATGCAGAGCATAAACGCAAAAAACCATCCAGCCGGTAAATAGATTATCGCTGCGACGACAACAGGGAGACCCCACAGCGCCGTCATGATTCGATGTAACAACATGGGTATCCGAAAGACCTCTCTCAGGGGAAAAGGGGTTCCACGATGGTATTGTTTTTATCTTTCTTGTAACTGCTCATCCGTCAGTCCAAAACGGCGCTTGCGCTTTTGATAATCGAGCAACGCTTGATGCAAATGTTTGCGCCTAAAATCAGGCCAGAGCACCTTGGTAACGTACAGCTCAGCGTATGCAATCTGCCACAGCAAAAAATTGCTGATACGTTGCTCACCACTGGTACGGATTAACAGATCTGGATCTGGTTGTCCTGCGGTAAAGAGATGCTTTGCAAAATATGCTTCGGTGATATCCTCAGGCAAGAGCTCGCCGCGTGTTGCAGCAGCCGCAATCTGCGTAGCAGCACGTACAATTTCCTGCCTGCCGCCATAGCTCAGCGCAAGGTTAAGGACCATGCCAGTATTGGAAGCGGTTTTGGAGACCGCTTCATCAAGAAACGGCCTGACATCTTCGGGAATTTTTTCAAGATCGCCGATAAAGTGAACGCGAATGTTATTGCGGTGCAGCTTATCAATTTCAGAGCGAATATATTTTTTTAACAGGTTCATGAGTGCTCTGATTTCACGACGCGGTCGGCGCCAGTTTTCGGCAGAAAATGCAAACAGGGTCAAAACCTCGACACCAAGTTCCCGACATGCAGTCACCACCTCACGGACAGATTCCATGCCGTAGCGATGGCCCATAATACGGGGGAGCGCCCGATTCTTTGCCCACCGACCGTTCCCATCCATGATAATAGCAATGTGTCGGGGTATCTTTTCCTTTATGAGTTTTTGGGTATCCATGATGCCTGTGTAAAAAATAGTAGTGAGCTAAATAACATAAACCTTTTTTTCTCACAAGCTCATTTTCCTCCGGCAGCGGGGCTCTTCTGCCAGTACTGTCCCGATAAAACAATACGGAAAGTCAAAAAACAGATGCGGCGAGGCGTCACCCAAGAGTGGTGGGAAGAAAAGTCAGGGATGCAGCAGTATTTATTAAGATGTTACCTTACCCCTTCGTGGGGGAATTGGTCGTTTCAATACAGGCAAGCGCCACGAAGGGGCGGTGTTGTTACAACAATTGCTTTATTAAAACTTAAGAATTTCTTCTTCTTTTCGTGCAGCCAGTTCATCACATTTTTTTATATAATCGTCGGTAATCTTCTGGACATCTTCCTGACTTTTGAAGAAATCATCCTCTGAAATCTTTTTATCGTTTTTGAGTGCCTTCAGATCATCGTTTGCCGTGCGGCGGTGGTTTCTGATAGCAATCTTTGCGGTTTCAGCCATCTTTTTCACAAGCTTCACAAGTTCTTTGCGCCGGTCTTCGGTAAGCGGTGGTATTGCGACCCTGATGATTTTCCCGTCAGTGCTCGGGGTAAGCCCGATGTCAGCCTTTTGAATCGCCTTTTCGATTTCCTTGAGCACAGAAGCATCCCATGGCTGAATCGTAATGAGGCGCGGTTCAGGAATAGAAATGGTAGCAAGCTGGTTAAGTGGAGTTGGTGTGCCATAATAATCAACACGGATACCGTCGAGAAGCGAAACCGAAGCCCGACCGGTACGCACCCGGCTGAGCTCTTTTTCAAGCGATTCAATGCTTTTCCCCATGTTAACTTTAAGTTGCTGCATTACTTCCTTTTCCATGCCTCACCCCTGTATAAAAGTGCCTATGGTTGTACCCGTTACTGCCTTATAAATATTGCCACGAATACCTGCATCAAACACAAGAATCGGGAGATTGTTTGACATGCACAGCGTAATCGCGGTCAGGTCCATAATGCCCAGTTGTTTCTCAATGACTTCCTGATACGTTAATCGGCTATACCGCCGTGCATCAGGATGTTTGACCGGGTCGCGGTCATAAACGCCATCAACTTTTGTGGCTTTGAGCAGCACCTCAGCGTTGATTTCACTGCCGCGCAAAGCTGCTGCGGTATCGGTTGAAAAAAAAGGATTCCCCGTGCCTGCAGCAAAAATGACTATCCGCTTTTTTTCAAGATGACGTATGGCGCGTCTGCGGATGTACGGCTCAGCAACCTGTCGCATCTGGATTGCTGACTGTACCCGTGTGGGCACACCGTTCTTTTCAAGAGCATCCTGAAGCGCAAGGCTATTGATAACAGTGGCGAGCATCCCCATGTGGTCAGCGCTTGACCGGTCCATGTCCCGTGCGCTTTCAGAAACTCCCCGAAAAATATTCCCGCCGCCAATAACAAGGGCGATTTCAGTCCCGGAATGATACGCCCGCTTGATTTCAAGCGCTAGTTGCTGCAGTACTGCAGGATCAATACCGTAACGGTGCGCTCCCTTTAGCACCTCGCCACTGAGCTTCAGCAGCACCCGCTTGAATTTGCGCTTACCTCCCGCCATAGACCCTCTATGCTGTTTCGCCAAGTTTGAAACGGGCAAATCGTCCAATAGCAATATTTTCGCCGAATTTCGCAATCGCTGCTTTTACCACATCCTTGATTGCTATACTATCGTCTTTAATAAACGGCTGCTCAAGAAGGCACACTTCTGTAAAAAACTTTGCCAGCTTTCCTTCCACAATCTTGTCAATAACATGGTCTGGTTTATTGGATCCCTGAGCCTGCGACCGGTAGATCTCCCGCTCCTGTGCAAGCACCTCTTCAGGTACTGCATCCTTTGATAAATAGCGTGGGTTTGCAGCAGCTATCTGCATGGCAATATCCCGTGCAAATTCAGTGAATTCACTGCTCTTGGCAACAAAATCCGTTTCGCAAAATATCTCCACGAGCACGCCCAGTTTGTCACCTGGATGTATGTAGGATATTATTTTGCCGTCTTTTGTTGCACGGTCCATCTTCTTGCTTGCCGAGGCTATGCCCTTCTGACGCAAATAGACTATTGCTTTCTCCATATCACCGCCTGAGGCAGCCAAAGCCTCCCGGCAGTCCATCATCGGTGCTCCAGTTTTTTCACGTAATTCCTTCACCTGTTTTGCATCAACTGCCATAATAACCCTATCCTTTCCACGAGCAACAATTATTCTGCTGCAGCTGTTTCATATTTTTCTGCGGCAAGCTCCTCCTGCAATACCGCTTCCCGTTTCCGAAGACCTTCAAGACATGCATCAGCAATTTTTGAACTGAAAAGCTTAATAGTCCGAATCGCATCATCATTTGCCGGAATAGGATAATCAACCTCCTCTGGATCAGCATTGGTATCCAAAATCGCCACCGTAGGGATGTTGAGCTTGCGCGCCTCAGACACCGCAATATGCTCCTTTTTGGGGTCAACAACAAAAAGAGCACCGGGAAGATCTTCCATCTCTCTGATACCGGCAAAAACAAAATTCAGTCGTTCAATTTCACGCTCAAAGCCGAGTGCTTCTTTTTTCTTAAAACTTGAAAAACTGCCGTCATCTCGCATAGTCTCAAGCATCTTGAGCCGCTCAATGCTCTTTTTTATGGTCTGAAAATTCGTAAGCTGTCCACCAAGCCAGCGGTTGGTCACATAAAACATTGTAGCCCGCTGCGCCTCTTCCTTAATTACCTCCTGAGCTTGTCGCTTGGTTCCCACAAACAAAACACTACCACCATGTGCAACCGTTGTAACGATAAAGTCATAGGCCTCCTTAAAAAGGACAACAGTCTTTTGCAGATCAATAATATGGATGCCGTTGCGTGCCCCATAGATGTAGGGTTTCATTTTTGGATTCCATTTACTGGTTTGGTGCCCAAAATGAGCACCCGCTTCAAGAAGTTGCTTCATAGAAATTGCTGTTGACACGTTCTGCCTCCTTCACATGCACTGTGCCGGTTTGATTGCGCTCCAAACGCAACAGGCACGCCTTGAGGCTGCCTTACCAGCACAGTATTGCGGTAATAGGGTTACGGCGGATCCATACCGCCACAAAATTAAAGTATTTTCAATATCACAGACAACTCACTATTGCAAGAAAAATTAACCTTAGAGATTTTGGCATCTTCATGCGCAACCATCCAGCAGAGGGGAACATCATACTTGCCTGCCCCTGCTTAGTGCTACTATTATTATTTTTGTGGCACTTTATATGATTTTGTGTTATGACACAGTACCCATGAACCTCAAAATCACAGAAGGAGTTGTTATGCACCACACAAAATTAGGACCCATTACAGCATTCATACAGAACCACTTCCGCCACTTCAATGCTGCCGCACTGCACGATGCTGCTGCTGCCTACCAACAGCACCTTGAACAGGGTGGCATCATGCTCATCACGTTAGCTGGCGCCATGAGCACAGCGGAACTAGGCATATCGCTCTCGGAGATGATCCGGCAGGACAAAGTGCATGCGATTTCCTGCACTGGTGCGAACCTCGAGGAGGACATTTTCAACCTCATCGCGCATTCACATTACAGGCGGGTGCCGCATTACCGGCACCTCTCGCCCGAAGAGGAACTGGCTCTGCGGAAACAGAAGCTCAACCGCGTAACCGACACATGCATTCCGGAGGCAGAAGCCATCCGAAAACTTGAACGTATTCTCTATCAGCACTGGGAAGAAGCACAGAAAAACAATGAGCGATTGTTTCATTATGAGATTATTTATCGCTGTATCCAGAGTGGCAGTCTTACCCCCTACTATGAAACCGATCCGAAAAACAGCTGGGTTGTAGCCGCATGCGAAAAAGGTCTTCCCATCTGGACACCAGGGTGGGAAGATTCCTCGGTGGGGAATATATTCGCCGCCGCAGTAAGAAAAGGCGCGATCACAAACTCCCACGTGATTAAGGATGGCATTGAACAGATGAATGCACTCGCTGACTGGTATCTTGAAAAGTCCTGCGAGCAATCTATTGGATTTTTTCAAATCGGTGGTGGCATCGCTGGGGACTTCCCCATCTGTGTTGTGCCAATGCTTCGGCAAGAGCTGCAAACCGAGGTCAGGCTCTGGGGATATTTCTGCCAAATTTCAGATTCGACAACATCGTATGGCTCCTACAGCGGCGCTGTGCCCAATGAGAAAATCACGTGGGAAAAGCTGGGGATCGACACGCCCCGCTTTATCATCGAATCCGACGCCACCATCGTGGCGCCGCTTCTGTTCGCGTATGTCTTGAACTGGTAATAAAACGCACAGGATAAATTATATGTTCTCAAAAGAATGGTTTATCTATGTCTTCGGTCGCTGGGTGGTCGTCTCCGGCATTGCCGGTGCGATCGTGCAGTATTTCTTTGCGGACATGCTGCATATTCATACCATTCCAGCTTTTTTGCTCAATCAGTTCTGTCTCGCCTGTGTGTTCTGGTATGTGGACAGGCTGATTTTCAAACGCCATTTCAAGGAAAATCTGCTTGAGTTTTTTCGTTTTCCCAGGATTCGACATGCGTTCAGCCTGAAAGACCAGTGTACCATGTTAACCCGCGAATTCAGCGACTTCAGAAATGCGGTATCGGGCAATGAAGAAAATCCCCAGCAATGGCTCCATGCATTTGTGGATCTGGTACATGCTGTTGAAATGACCGAACTTTTGCTCCGCGAACACAGTATTAATATTGATGCAGAGATAGAACGGGTCCGCGAAGAAAATCGCAAAAAAGGGCTCTATGAGCAAGATCCTGCCAAACCCAAGCCGCATCGCACCAGACAATGCCAATCTGATTTTCTTACCGCAATTTCACAAAAGACCATTATCGCAGACGGTGCGATGGGTACCTATCTTCTGCATAAACTCGGCAACAAAGAAACCTGCCTTGAATATCTAAACTGCATAAACCCCGATCTCGTATACTCAGTACATGCAGAATATTGTGCCGCCGGTGCGCACCTTATCGAAACCAATACCTTCGGTGCAAACAGAATCAAACTTGCCCGGTACGGGCTTGCTGAAAAGGCAGCAGAGATAAACCGTGAAGGCGCTCGGATTGCTCGAAAGGCAGCAGGTTCAACGGTGTTTGTTGCCGGTTCGGTCGGTCCGCTGGGCTGCCTTCTCAGTCCCTATGGCACGCTGAGCCTTGCCGATGCTCATGCAGCATTTCGTGAACAGATTGAAGCGCTGGCCGAAGGCGGCGTTGATCTTATCATTATTGAAACCATGACCAGTCTCTTGGAAGCACGGGAAGCAGTACTTGTCTGCAGGCAGATCTGTGACCTGCCGATTGTCTGCCAGATGTCTTTTACGCACGAAGGGTTCACGTTACAGGGCGACCCGCTCGGGGATTCACTTGTACAGCTCCGATCACTTGGTGCAGCAGTTGTCGGCATGAACTGCACTATTGGCCCGCAGGAGATGCTTGATCTAGTCCAGCAGATTCCCGCTGACCTGCAGGGCATACTTGCCGTACAGCCTAATGCCGGTCTTCCTGCGCATAAAAACGGTGCAATTACGTATCCCAGCAGCCCTGAATACTTTGCCCTCTACGCACCACAATTTCAGCAGTATGGCGCGTGTCTGATCGGGGGATGTTGTGGCACCACTCCTGACCATATACGGGCAATTGCAGGCGCACTCCAGCAGAGGCCTCCCGCGGCTCAGCCGCGTAAAAAACATTCTGAACCACCGAGCGTAGCACTGCCTGCTGAGCCACAAAAAACAACGATACCTCTGTACGTTGAACAACAACCGTTTATTACCGTTGAGGTTTCACCTCCCAAGACTATCCATTTCCAGGAGATACTCAACCATATCCAAGCCTATAAAAATGCCGGCGCCGATGCAATCAATGTGACTGAAAATCCCATGGCGCGGATGCACATGAGTTCGCTCGCTTTTTGCGCTCTCATAAAGCGCCAAAGTGATATTAAAATCTTTTTACATGTCACCACCCGTGATAAAAATTTGCTTGCCCTGCAATCTGATCTGCTCGGTGCTGCTGCTTTGGGTGTTGATGGCGTTGTCGCGCTCAAAGGCGACCCGGCATCCATCGGCGATATCCCCTATGCGACCTCGGTTTTTGATGTCTCAACAACAGGTCTTATCAAAATAATCCGTGATATGAACAACGGCAAATTGGTGCAGTCAATGTTCCAGACAGACCCGACCCGATTTATCATCGCAGCAGGAGCCAACCCGAATACTGATAATCTTTCTGCTGAAATTGATCGTCTGAAACAAAAAAAAGATGCTGGTGCTCACTGTGTCTTTACGCAACCCGTCTATGACCGTGCAGTGCTTGAACGTTTCATGAATGCTATTGCCCCCCTTGCTGTCCCTGTCATTGTCGGGTTGCTGCCATTGAAAAACAGACGCCAGGTTGAATACCTGCACAACGAAGTACCAGGAATTATTATTCCTGAATCAATCCGCCGAGATCTGCAACCATACGATGGCAATGAAGGAATTCGTAAGGGAATTGATATTGCCGTAGCGTTTATCAATGCTGTGGCACCGGACGTGGCCGGCTTTTATTTGATGCCGCCCCGAAATTATGTTGAGGAAACGGTTTTCCTTATCCATCACATCCGCTCTCTTTCATCGAGGAGGGAACTTTCATGACACAAGCATGCCTGCGGGTCTTTTTGCTTGAGAGTACTCAAAATCCCCTGTCGGTTATTTACGCCGCATACCGTCAATGCTATTCATCACAGGGTGCCTCAGATTTTTTTTCTCAGGGAATAGACAATCCTGAACGCGCTGCTCAGTTTATCCAGAGCATGATCCGTGTTGGCCATGAAAGTCCCCTTGAGCATGTATCCTTTACCTTTGCGATCGAGGGCATATCCCGCGCTGCATCTCACCAACTGGTACGGCATCGAATCGCCTCATATTCGCAACAGAGTCAGCGGTATGTCAATGAACAGACAGGTACATACATCATCCCGCCGGCAATTGCACAGTTCGATGACATTCGCAGAGAATACGAACAGCTTATGGGAATTGCACGGAAAGCATATGCCACCATTGAAGAGCTTCTCAAACGTCATGGCATTGAAGGAAGCAAAGCACACGAAGATGCTCGGTACGTTCTCCCTCAGGCTGTGGAGACAAAAATTGTAGTAACCATGAACTGCAGGGAGCTGCTACACTTTTTCAGGCTTCGCTGTTGCAGCCGGGCTCAGTGGGAAATACGAACCTTGGCAAACCAGATGCTCGAGTTGTGCCGTCTAAAATTGCCGGCAGTGTTTGCCCAGGCAGGCGCGACATGTGAAATGCTCGGCTATTGCCCTGAAGATGAGCGGTTTAGCTGCGGCAAGCATCCTGTGGCGCCGCAGCGCAATAGGGTAATAGTACCGCCCAATTAACCATACCTGTAAACGGAGGCGTTATGAAACAGACATGGTTGTGTATTATTTCGTTCGCCGTATTGTTTCTTATCCATACCCTGTGCGGTGCCGCCGAAGTGCCGTTCCCATCGCCAAGCTACGATGCAGATTCTCTAGCAAAGGTGCGGGAGTGGGAAAAGATGTGGGCAAGGAAAAAGATAACCACTGAGACCGTGGATCAGGTAAAGGACTATCTACATGAGGCGGTCTATAAAGTGATGAAGGAGCCCAGCATTTTTGGCGGTACCTCATTTTGGTTTGAAATTGTCCCCTATCGTACCTATGAAATTTCCAAAGGTCGCATCGAAGCCACTAAAAAATATGCGCCCGAAAGCAAACTGGATGAAAAAGAAAATCTGGTCGGCTATGGATCAGTTGCTGGCGTGCCGTTCCCTGCGCCAAAAACCGGTGTTGAGATGGTCTGGAATTTTGATTCAAACACAAAAGGTGACAGCAACTATTTATTACATACCGGTTCGCTTGTTGACTGCAAAACAAAGCATGAACGCGATGCAGGGCAGCTCCGGTGGGAGCTCTCCTGGGTCGGCCGGTATGATGTGCCCCCGCTGCCCAAAATTGCCGACCGCGACAACCCCCGCCGTATAGCGCGTTCATATTTTCAGCGCCATACTGCTCCTCCCGATTTTATGGATACTACGCTTTTGGAAATCCGCTATCAGGATGACCGCGAAGAGGATCTTTGGGTTTATACGGCGATGTTCCGCCGTATCCGCCGGTATGCCACCAGTCAGAGAACCGATACAATAGACGGAACCGACATGATTTACGATGACCAGGAAGGCTGGTATACGCATCCGACCCGAAACACGTATAAGGCACTGGGGCGGGCAGATCTTCTGGTCCCGCGACATCAAGACCCTGCAGCAGTACAACGTGAATCCGGTCAGGGTTTCTGGAACGGTCTACAGCGGGAGCGCGTCAACCACTGGGTGGTGGAAGCGGTGAACAAGGATCCAAACTACATTTACAGCAAACAGATTTGGTATCTTGATCCAGAGTCATGGCAGATGAACTTTAAGGTCGTCTATAACCGCCATGGAGAACTTTGGAAAATATATGAAATGTGCTATAACGAATACCCGTCATACGTTGGTGGTAAAACACCGATGCCCAATGCTGAACATATCGTTGATTTTATTAGGCGTCATGGAAGCCTCGGCAATAGAGAGATCAAAGGGGTCGGCATCGAAATTCCATTGAAGCAGTTTACAACGCGGGCGCTGCAGGAGAAAACCTATTAATTGGTGAATGACTATTCGCACCTTACCAAGGATAGTACAATAAAAAAAATAATATCTACATTGAGCGATATATGTCACTTCCTGAAAACGCATACAGGCAATGTCGTTGAGCGGATTCATGCGGTGCGCTCTATTCACCCGGAAGGTGAATTGCACCGCATGCCGCGCAGGCAGGCAAGGACGCCTGCCGAGCATGAGCGAAAACGCCATTGCCTGTATGCGATGGAAGCAATAATCGCGCAGTTTCAGTAAGGGCTTGCTGCGGTCTTCAATGTACAGCCTGTGCCGTATATATTGCCACACAGGACAACAATGACGAGCTGCGGAAAGAAACAGCGGCGCTCTGGGGACGGCATCTCGATTACTGCACCATCTGCATCAGGCAATGCTGCATTGAAAAGAATATTCAGAATTGCACGTTCTGCAGCGAGTATCCCTGGGTAACGCTAGACAGCGGACATGTCTTTTTGTCCGAAGTCCTTGAAATGGAGCTACGTGACGAGCTTGAGGCGGAAAAGAATCTTGATCCGATTCGCACCGGGGTGCACATCATTTTTTGATTCGTAAAAAATTATTATCTGCGTGACGATTGTAACGGCAACAAGACAGCTTAGAAAGCTCACTAAAATATCCTGATAAAGGAATTGACACTACCAGCAAAGTGATATAAGAAAATAATTATTTTCAGGTGCTGGAAACGGCTGAAAAGGGAAGACGGTGCAAATCCGTCGCGGACCCGCCGCTGTGATCCCGAGTTGTTGTTGCTACAAAAACTGACCGCACAAAAGAGCCACTGTTCTACTCTGTGGAATGGGAAGGCTGCTGTCAGTCGGGAGAGCCAGAAGACCTGCCTGGAAAAATATGCTGCATCCTCGTGGATTGGGAGTGCGGCACCAGAAAGAGAAAGAGGATAAAAAACGGTATCCCTTGTATCTGCGGTTTGTGCAGTGCAAGGGATTTTTCTTTAACGGGGTACTATGACATCTTCATCAATACATCTTTGCATTGTTGCAGTTGGCGCTTCGGCAATCCGCGCAACTGAAAAAGTGGTGCATACCTGGAATGCTGGGCAATGGCCGCAGCGCTGCATCCTGACAACCCATTATGTGGGCAGTGACACGTTTTCCGAGCAGCAGTGGCCACGCATTTTTCGAACGATCGCTGAGAGCAATTTTCTCCTGCTTGATACCATGGGGGTTTCGCAAGAATTCAGTGATGCCCTTGCTGAAGGTCTTGCCGAATATCGTGGACATATCGTGGTTGTCAATGCAACATCAGTCGGCGTGCGGAGCTTGACGCGACTAGGGAGTTTTTCGCTGGGCATGCTCCGCCGCATGGGGAAAGCCACTCCAGATCAGAGAAATGAGCAAACGACTGACGTCAATCGCATGATGCAACTTGCCGGATGGATGGAAAAACTTGGGAAGACGCTTCCCGTCGGGCCGCTGCGGGACATGCGAAATTTTTTCTGGATCTGTAGATACTGGTTTTATGGTACCGTTCACAACATTGAGAACATGCTCTATCTTATCGGCAGGGAATACTTTGGCGGTTCGGATTTCCCGGTTCCGGAACCGCCAGCGGTTTTTGATGACTGTGCAATCATGGACCCAGAGAGCGGTAGGGTATTCAAAACCACACGGGCATTTTTCACAGCTTTTCCTCCTGACCCTGCAAAACCGAATGTTGCTCTTCTGTTTCGCACAAAAAGCTATCCACTGGACACCCACCCCGTCACTAGCACGCTCGTGCACCGCCTCCGTCAGGTTTTTAACGTAATTCCGATCGGGCTTGACAGCATTGTAGCACGAGATTTCAAAAAACTCCGAGCTCTCCTTGCACCCCGCGGAACTCCCTGTATTGATGTACTGATCAACACCGAGCCATTCAGACTGGGGCAGGGACCGGTAGGCGGTGATGCACTCGCCGGTGAGGCATTTTTACGTGAGCTCAATGTTCCGGTGCTCCATCCTTTTTTGCTCAACAAACGGAGCAGAGCCCAGTGGCAACAAGATGAAAAAGGTACTGATGTGGGTGAGTTTTTAATCTCGATATTTTTGCCAGAGCTCGATGGCTGCATTGAAACCTATCCGGTTGCTGCGGTAGGGACTCCTGAAGACCAGACGCCCGAACTATCCCCGCTTATAGACCGCATTGAGCGGCTCACCAAACGCAGTGCTGCGTGGTCACGTCTGCGTCGCAAACAGAACAGCGAAAAAAAGATCGCCCTGGTTATTTACAACTATCCGCCTGGCGAAGCCCATCTCGGCACGAGTGCTTTTTTGGACACATTTGCATCACTTGCAGCCATACTGCAAAAACTATCTGCAGCAGGATATACTACACATCCCTTGACCGCTGCCGACCTCAGACAAACCTTGCTCACCTGCAGCAGAACCAGCTCGCAGACCGGATATACACCAATGGGATCCGCACACCAAACGATTGATGCAAAATCCTATCATCACCTCACCAAGGATATATGGGGCATGGAGAGCGTCGAGAAAACCTGGGGTTCGTTCCCCGGAACGATCATGAGCTCTCGTGACAGGGTGCAAATCCCCGGGATACTTAACGGCAATGTGTTTATTGGCATTCAGCCTGCACGAATTGCTCAGGACACAGCAAGTGCTCGCTATCATGATAAGCACCTCCCGCCGCATCATCAGTATATAGCGTTTTACCGCTGGATTGAACGAGAGTTTCAGGCTGATGCCATTGTCCATATCGGCACACACGGAACGCTTGAATTTCTCCCCGGTAAAGAGAAAGCACTCTCAGCTTCGTGTTTTCCTGACGCATTGCTCGGTACCCTGCCCCATATCTATATTTACTATAGTGGCAACCCCTCAGAAGCCATGAGTGCCAAACGCCGCTCCCATGCGGTTCTCATCGGACACCTGCCACCGCCATTCCGTCAGGGCGATCTGTATGAAGAACTGCAAGAATTGCAACTTCTGCTAGACGAACACGAAGAAGCTAAAAACCTCAACCCTGACCGCTGTGCAGCCATTTACGAAGATATGCAAGCAAAAGTTGAGATGCTTGGCTGGGAGTGGCGCGGCTGCGACGACCTTCACCGTAAACTCTCTGATATGAAGGCAGCACTGATTCCGTCCCGTTTGCACACCTTAGGCAGCGGATTTTCTGATGACGAAATTGCTACCTATCTTGCTGCATATTTCAGAACCTCGTGTCCAGAAGGGAATGTACTCTATAGAATGCTTGCGCAAAAAGAGCATGCTGATTGGGATACCATACTTGCAGAACCGCACCGCCATCCAGAGCTTTGCAGCCGTTTGGAATCCCATGCTCGCCAATGGATTTTCGAGAATGTCCTCAGTAAAACATCCTCAGCAGGTTCACAACCGCATCTTCCCCCTGAACTTCACACGCTCGTGGAGCGTGCCCGGCAGAGTGCTGAAGCGCTGCGGCACAACCCGGAGCTTGATGAACTGCTGCGTGCGCTGGAGGGAGAGTTTATACCACCAGGGCTTGCTGGCGATATGTTCCGCACTCCGGAGATTCTCCCCTCGGGTCGGAATCTGGTACAGTTTGACCCGCGGCTGGTGCCATCACCGTCAGCGCTCCGGCAGGGAGCACGAATCGCTGAGCAGACGATTACCCGCTACCGGAACGCTCAGGGAACCTATCCGCGCAGCGTTGCCGTGGTTCTCTGGGGGCTGGAAACCTCGCAGACGCAGGGAGAGACCGTGGGACAGATACTTTCATATCTGGGCGTTCGGGTAATCAAAAAGAGCGGGAACTGGGAAAGCGTAATTGAGCTCATTCCACTTGGTGAGCTGGGGCGTCCGCGGATTGACGTGACCGTGCAGATCTGTGGCTTCTTTCGGGACATGTTTCCCAACACGCTGGCGCTGCTGCAGAATGCCTTCACACTTGCAGGTTTTGCCGAAGAACCGGATGAAATGAATTTTGTGCGCGCCAACGCCCGACAACTGTTTGCTACCCTGCAGCATCAAGGGATAGAGAACGCTGCAGCACGTGAATTTTCGCTTGCGCGCATTTTCGGTCCTGCACCGTCGGAATATGGCACCAGCCTTGAAAAAATAGTTAAACAGCAAACGTGGCAGAATGAAGCTGACCTTGTTTCAGCATACATACAAAGTCTCCAGTATGTGTACACACCACACCATTACGGTAGAGAACTGGAGGGTCTCCTTGCTGCAAACTTGAGCCGGGTAGAGGTGGTCAGCCAGGTCCGCAGTTCACGCGATTATGAGATAACCGACCTTGACCACTACTATGAGTTCTTTGGCGGTCTGGCCCGCAGCGTCGAAGCGGCATCTGGGAAAAAAGCCATGATGCTGATCTCAGACACCCATGAAGGCAGTGCGCAAACCGAAGATATCCACGATGCAATCAGCCGTGGGATCTACACACGGCTCATGAACCCTGTCTGGCTTGACGGTATGCTCAAGCACTGTCATCATGGCGGTCAGGAGATTGCAAAGCGTATGGAAAACTTAATAGGGCTTGCTGCCACCACCGGTGCAGTAGATCACACAACGTTTGACCGGATTAGTGGTCGTTTGGTATTCGATGATATCATGCGCAATCGCATCCGCGAGAACAATCCCTATGCACTGCTCGATATCATTCGCAGGCTCTGGGAAGCGCACCGCCGTGGTTACTGGTCGCCTGACGCGCAAACCCTTGACCGTTTGAAACAACTCTATCTGGAGGCTGAATCACACCTTGAGGAAATACAGCTATGAGTTCGGTATTCCCGTTTACAGCTATTGTCGGGCAGGAAGTGATGAAGCAAGCACTGATCCTCAATGCCATCAATCCCCTGATTGGCGGTGTGCTCATCCGCGGCGAAAAAGGCACTGCAAAATCAACCCTTGCCCGCGGTCTTGCAGAGCTCTTGCCGGACATACCGGTTGTTGAAGGCTGCCCGTTCCACTGTGATCCGGCTCTGCCGTTTCCCGGGTGCCCCCACTGCTCCTCGCTGCAGGAGCGTGGTGTAACAATGCGCCAAATGCCGGTAGTGACGCTTCCGGCAAATGCTACTGAAGACCGAGTTGCCGGCACCCTTGATATCGAGCATGCACTTGCCCACGGCAGCCGGCGATTTGAACCGGGTGTGCTTGCGCAGGCACACCGTGGTATTCTGTATATTGATGAAGTAAACCTGCTTGATGATCACCTCGTAGACCTCCTGCTCGACGCCGCTGCCATGGGTGTCAATACAGTGGAACGGGAAGGAATCAGTTTTTCTCACCCCTCCCAGTTTATCCTGATCGGCACCATGAACCCTGAGGAAGGTGACCTTCGACCGCAGCTTCTCGACCGTTTCAGCCTGTGCGTTGATGCTACTGCGATCATGGACAGCAGGAGTCGCGTGGAGATCATTCGCCGCCGCATCGCATGGGAAAAAGATCCTGAACAGTTCTCCAAATCTTTTGCCGACCAGCAGCAAAAGCTCAGAGATGCGATCGTGAGTGCGCGAAACCTGCTGCCGCAGGTCAGGATAGAGGACGCTCGACTCCATGAGGCAGCACAGATATGTAGTGAACTCGAGGTGCGGTCACATCGAGCTGATATTGTCATGGTACGTACCGCACTGACCATCGCAGCATATGAAGGCAGGACAGAGGTCAGCCAGGACGATATCCGGCAAGCAGCGCGGCTATGCCTGCCTCACCGTATGCGCAGACATCCGTTTGAGGAAAGCAGGCTTGATCCTGAAAAAATTGATCAGGCGTTACAAAAGCCAGACCAACAGCAGCAGGAGAGCACTGATACCAGAAACCAGACCCTCACCCAACTACCACAGGAACAGATTTTCGCTATCGGACAGGTGCCTGACCTTGCCCTCCCGACGCCAACACAGCGTCGCAGCCATCAGCGAGGGGGAGGCAAACGCGATCCAGCAACAGCCCAGTCACCTCGCGGTAGATACACCCGTGCAACACAACCGTCTGGACCGGTCACTGGTAACAATATTGCTGTTGACGCTACCTTGCGAGCTGCTGCGGTGGAGCACCCTGAACGTCAGGCAGGGAAAATCCTGCAGGTGCGTCCAAACCACCTTCGGGTAAAAAAGCGCACCCAGCCTCTCGGTACCATGATCCTTTTTGTCGTTGATGCAAGCGGAAGCATGGCTGCTGCCCGGCGCATGGAAGCTGCCAAAGGCGCGGTACTCAGCCTGCTGCGCGACGCATACGTAAAGCGAAATAGGGTTGCACTGATTGCATTTCGTGATACAACAGCAGAAGTCTTACTGCCGCCGACCGACAATGTTGACCTCGCCCATGAACAGCTCAAAACCTTACCAACCGGCGGTCGTACTCCGCTTGCTCATGGTCTTGCAAAAGCCCTCGATCTTGCGCATCAAATCCGCCAGTCGCACCCGGGCACCCGGCTACTGATTGTTTTAATCAGCGACGGCAAAGCTAATGTATCCTACGACCCTTCATCGCAGGCAACTCCCTTTGACGAGGCTGTTGCGTTTGCCCGACAACTGGTGCTGCGGGGGGCTGAGGTCATGGTGCTCGATACCGAAGACGATTTCCTGTCGCTCGGCATGGCAGCACAGCTTGCCCAAACCGCAGGTGCTGCCCATATCAAACTAAGCAGTATTGAAGCTGCTGCGATAGAAAGGACGGTGCGCGATCAGTTGCACTAACTTCGGTGTTCAGTATTTTTTAAAACTCACCAACACTACGACACAATCTCCACGAGCACAGACCCATAATCACAAAAAATACCAATAAGCCATAACCTTCGCGTTTACTCCCTCTTTATGAAACTTGGGATATTATATGTGAAGTCCAGTCCGTAGTGTTGACTTCGCAAGCCGTGATTGATAAGGTTATTCAGACAAAAACTATTGTCTGATATTTAATATTTAATAACCAGAGAGGACGTTCCCCATGTCATCGCTAATCCGTTTCGGCGTTTCACTTGACAAGAGCCTACTTGAGGCATTTGACGCGCTGATACGCTCAAAAGGTTACTCAAACCGCTCTGAAGCGCTGCGGGACCTTATTCGGGAAGAGCTGGTACGCCGAGAATGGATGGAGGGTAAGGTTGTTGCCGGCACCATCACTTTTGTCTATGACCACCACACGCGTGAGCTTACGGGCAAAATTACTTCGCTGCAGCACGATGCCGGCGATATCGTTATTTCAACCCAGCACGTGCATCTTGATCACCATAACTGCCTTGAGGTGATTGTGGTAAAGGGTGCGCCAAAAGAGGTGGAAAAGCTTGCCTCACGCATCAAAGCCACCCGTGGTGTCAAGCACTGTCTGCTCAGTATGACGACCACCGGGAAACACCTGACCTAAGTCCCCTCCCCTCTCAGAATGTTTTGAAGGTATTTTCATCAGCGGTCATGCTGCTCAGCAGAGCCGTGCTATCACCGCCGCCAGCCTTCCTCTGCGTACGTGAGGCAGTGGTTGCAGGAAGTGCAGCTTGTGCTGCTGTGGTGCCATGCACCAGTGCCTGAAGAACCCCAATATAGTTTTTGAGATATTCTGACTGTGCCTTCAGCTCTTCAGCAGCAGATGCCGACTCTTCAGCGTTGGCAGCATTTTGCTGAATGACCTTGTCCATCTGTGCAACCACGTGGTTAATCTGAGCAATTCCTTCAGCCTGTTCTCTGGATGCTGCTGCTATTTCAGCAACAAGTTGTGCAGCCTGAGCAGCTTTTCGCGATACATTTTCAAATGCCTCATTTGCCCGCTGCATCACCGTCGTCCCATCCTGTACTTTGCTAACCGTATTTTCAATAAGGCTTCCCGTGCTTTTTGCAGCCTCGGCTGCCCGCATCGCAAGCGATCGCACCTCATCAGCAACAACCGCAAACCCTGCACCTGCCTCTCCTGCTCTTGCTGCTTCAACCGCAGCATTCAGCGCAAGCAGATTGGTCTGGAAGGCAATCTCGTCAATCGTTTTAATGATACGGGAAATATCAGCACTGGATTTCGCAATGTCCTGCATTGAGGTTTCCAGCGCATTCATGGATAACCGGGCATCACCAACAACCGTAGTCACGTCCTTCATAAGAATATCTGCCTGCAGTGCATGATCAGCGTTGTTTTTTGTCATGGACGACATCTGTTCAAGCGATGAGGAAGTCTCCTCAAGGGATGCAGCCTGCTCTGACGAAGCCTGTGCTAAGATCTGGCTTGATGAAGCAACCTGATCAGCAGCCTGGGAGACCTGATCACCAATGTGGCTGAGCCCCTTGGTTGCAGTGTTAATAGGCTGGGATACTGACCTGACAAACCAGTAAAATAAAATCACCAGCCCAACCGAAAGGAAAACGATGAGCCAGATCAAGGTCAGCCGAATGAAGTTAATTTTCTGGACTAAATCGTCAATATAAAAACCTGTTCCGATAATCCAGTTCCATGGTCTGAAGAGCTGCACGTAAGATATTTTTTTCATCGGCAGAGTACTGCCCGGCTTTTGCATCCAGAACCTGACATGCCCCTTGCCATGTGTTTTGCACACCGTCATCATTTCCTGATAGAGCTGCCCTCCACGGGTATCAACAGCAGCGCTTACCTCCTTCCCCTCAAGCTCTTGTTGATAAGGCTGGACAATCATCCTGCCTGCTACATCAAGAATAAAAAAATAATCGTTTTCTGCATAGCGGATGGTTCTCACAAGCTGCATGGCTTTTTGCTGCGCTTCTGAAAGCGTCAGAGTACCCTGGGCCTGTGCTTCTTCATAAAAGGAAAGAATCGCCGCTACCGTCTCAACAAGGTTTTCCATAGCAACGGTACGTTCAGCAATAACGGTTTGCTGAATCCGTAGTGCGATAAATACTAATGAAAAGACAAAAACACATAAAATAAATATACCGATTCCAATCACTTTTGCTTTAAGGCTGCTTCTTTTTTTCATGGCTTATCCTTTGACATGCTCTTGTAATCTGTTAATGTATGATTTAAAAATCGTCAAAAAAAATACTCTTCTTAAGAAAAATTAAGTAAAATAAAACAAAAAACACTCAAACAAAACAACGGTATCACCTACAATCATTTTACATCAAACACCGCGCACACCAGACATGACAGCACCCGGCAAGAGTCCAGTATCTGACCTTGATGCCGTACTGCACAGCATAGAAAAACCGCTCTTGTTTGCTGCGCGCAACAATTTTGCCGCATTGCATATGGTCAAAGGTTTGAGCACGCTTATTCCGCAGCTTGCTGAAAAAGCCCTTGCAGCCAACCCTGAGCCGGCGCTGCGCGATATGCTGTGCACTCTGAGAGAACAATTTAAGGTGTTTGATGCACTGACCCGACCGGCACAGGAACAGCTTATCAGAGATGCGCTCACCATGCTTGCGAAAAAACGCGAACCTGATCAGACAACCCAGCAGCAGGTCACCGCTGCAAATCGTTCACAGATCTTAAACACGCCGATCAGGTACGTGAAAGGGGTTGGTCCAAAAACAGCCGATGCGCTGAGCCGCAAAAACGTTACCACGGTCGAGGACATGCTCTACTTCCTGCCGCGGACATATATTGACCGAAGAAACGTTATGAAAATCGCGCACCTTCAGCCCGGCACCCACGCACTAGTCATCGGCACGGTGATTCGTTCGGGTTCTGAAAGCCTCAGCAGTAAAAATAAAATTTTTAACCTCATCATTTCAGACGGCACCGGTACGGTTGCCGCAAAATGGTTCCATATCACTGCACGATACCGCGCAATCCTCCAAAAACAATTTCCTCAGGGGCAACGGGTACTTTTAGCTGGCATGGTCTCAACGTTTCGGTTCAGTCTTGAAATGCACCATCCTGACATTGAGCCCCTTGACGATGAGGACGACATTGACGCAAAACGCATGATCATCCCAATATATCCCCTGACTGAAGGCATTCATCAAAAAACCATTCAAAAAGTAGCCCGCGCAACAGCAGTGACCTATGCGCCGCTGCTCCCCGACTATCTTCCCCGCCAGATTCAAGATAAGTACCGCTTAGTGCCCCTGTCTGAAGCGCTTCGCCGGGTGCACCTTCCCGAAACAAGCGATGATATTGAAGCGCTCTCACAGATGCAATCACCGTATCACCGAAGAATTGTCTTCGATGAGTTCTTTTTATTGCAGCTCATGTTGGCTCTCAAAAAGCAAGGAGTCGCGCTTGAGCCGGGCATTGCCTTTCAGGTGCCACGCGACAAAATTGCTGCATTCATCTCAAGCCTCCCCTTTGCACTGACTGCTGCTCAGCTGCGCAGCCTTACAGAGATTCTTGGCGATATGGAAAAGCCGGCACCGATGCACCGTTTACTCCAAGGTGACGTGGGGAGCGGTAAAACCGTTGTCTGCCTGATCGCTGCACTTGCCGCTGTCTGGAACGGCTATCAGGGTGCCATCATGGCACCGACTGAACTGCTTGCCGAACAGCACTATAAAACCATAAGCGAGCTGATGGGAACGCATCCGGTCACCGTAGCACTCCTGACCAGCAGTATCGCAAAAAGCGTACGCGACAGGATCCTTGCCGGGTTGCGTGAGGGTTCGGTACATTTAGTAATTGGGACGCATGCACTGATTCAGGAAGGTGTGGAGTTTCACCGTCTTGGTCTTGCGGTTATTGACGAGCAACACCGGTTCGGCGTCTTGCAGCGTGCCCAGATGAAAAAAAAAGGGGTTAACCCTGACCTACTGGTTATGACAGCAACGCCGATTCCCCGGACACTGGGTATGACGGTGTATGGTGATCTTGATGTTTCAGTGATTGATGAGCTCCCGCCCGGCAGGAAACCGGTTATTACCAAAGTCTTTCATGAAAACAAGCGGCATGAGGCATACGCACTGGTGCGCCGTGAGCTTGAAAAAAAGAATCAAGCCTTTATTGTCTATCCACTGGTTGAAGAATCGGAGAAACTCGACCTGAGGGACGCGACCCGTATGGCTGCACATTTACAGCAGGACGTTTTCCCTGAATACCGGGTCGGTCTGGTGCACGGCAAAATGCCGCAGGCTGAGAAAGATGAAATCATGCAGAGCTTTAAACGCGGCGATATTCACATCCTGGTAGCGACAACCGTGATTGAGGTCGGTATTGACGTACCGAATGCGTCGCTCATGATCATCGAACATGCTGAGCGGTTCGGGCTTGCCCAGCTCCATCAGCTTCGCGGTCGCGTGGGACGCGGCACTGAGCAGGCATGGTGTATTCTGCTGGCACAGTACAAAAAGTCAGATGAAGCGCGGCAGCGCCTTGCGGTCATGGAGAAAACAAACGACGGGTTCAAAATTGCTGAGGAAGACTTTAACATCCGCGGGCCCGGCGACGTCCTCGGCACCCGACAGTCAGGGCTGCCTGACTTTCGCGTCGCCCACATCGGCAGAGATGCTAAAATACTGGGCGAAGCACGAAAAGCAGCGTTTGAGCTTGTGGCACAAGACCCCGGTCTTCAGTTGCCCGAACATCAGCTCCTGCGGCAGGTGCTGCGTGACCGCTGGAAGGGCAGGCTTGAGCTTGCAGGCATAGGATAGGTTACATGCAGCACATCTAACTTAAGCTGTCACGTCGGACCAAGGTTATAGAGAGCCGAGCATCAATACTCTATGCTCTCAGAAGAGCCGGTGTCCATCATGCTCTCAAAACGCCGCTTGCCGCGCTTTGCCGCAGTTTTTGCAAGCTCCTTGATCTGCTTGCGGGTTGCCTCATCAACTTTCCCGCCCATGCTTTTCAGAAGCCTTTTCTCCGTAGTTTCTGCAAGCCCGTTTTCCCGCGGTCCTGACAGGTAGCGAACCCGCGACACCAGCTTGGCAACATCGGTACTCCCGCATTTCTCGCATCGCGGCGTGTACTGCTCTGATGCTCGCATCACCACAATATCAAACTTCTTCTTGCACCTGTTGCACCGGTATTCATAAATGGGCATAACTTGAATCCTCCTGTGAGTATCATCGTGAACCCATCAGCCATTGTCTGCGACGAACACTTACAACGCCTCCACAAAATAAAGGGGGCCGTTATTCTTTTGCCCTCGATCCGCCATTTCCGTAAGCCTCCCCTATCGTAGATCCCGCTCTGCGGGACCAGGGGGAGGTTGGGTGGGGGCAGAAAAGCCCTCCCCGCACCCCTCCCTTGCAGGAGGGGCTTAAGAACAAAATCATCAGAGACAAGAAAGCAAAATGATACCGGTTACCTTTATCATAGACCCCTTTATGGTGTGCAGCGGTACTTACAACGCCACACGACCGCTCTCCTGATCGCCCTCGAGCTGTTTGGTGTGCTCGCTGTGCGCAGAGCTTTCAAACTTTTTAAGCTGCTCTTTATAATAGGTTATATCATCAGGCTCTTGCGCAAGCGCCTGCTTGATCGTCTCGATTGCCTGATCGTAGTAGCCATTGATAAAATAACTCTCTGCGAGCGTGTCAAGAACATGAGGCTGAGGATCAAGTTCTGCGGCACGCTGCGCAAGTTGTAGTGCCTCCTCAGGATTGCGAAACCGTTCATCCCGGGCAGTCGCATAAAGCCATGCAAGATTGTTGAGTGCTTCGGCATGGTTCGGATTGAGCTCGAGTGTTGCGCGGTAGTGCTCTTCAGCTTCCGCAAAACGCTGCTGCTCAAAATAAATGTTTCCCAGCAAAAAGTGCAAGGCTGGGTTATCGGGGTCGAGCCTGACCTTTTTTTCAGCAATTTTCTGGACAAGGTTCAACTGCGTGTCTGCAAGCAGCGTATCGTGTGTCCCATACAAAAAAACAGCAACGACACAGAGCGCAGCACCATACCCCATCACCAAACGTCGTACGGTACGGTCATGGCGGTGCACGAGCCCGGGGTCATGGCTACATTGCAGAATATAATTAATCCGTTCCTGAATACCAAAATGATGCCAGTTTGGCGCGGTCCTGCTAAGTGAACCTGCCGCAGCAATCTTTTCAAGGGATGATGCGATCCCCGCACCTGTGCCGGTGAGTTTCACCGCATAGGTGTCAGCCTGCCGCTCAAAATGGCGCGAAAAGACCCCAAACAACAGTCGGAAATAGGCAAGCAACACCAGCACACTGAGTGTGGCTGCACACAACGAGGCAAGCGGCGTTGTCCTTCCATCAGCAGTCAGGAGGGCATCAAGCATTCCCTCCTGTGAGGCTACAACCCACAGCACCATCGCCCAGAGCACATAAACCACCAGCCCATACCCAAGCACAAACACGGCATAAAACCACAGGTGTCGGTGCCGCACATGGCCAATTTCATGTGCCATCACCGCTTCAAGTTCTTCGTCAGTAAGCAGGTTGAGCAGTGTCGGACTGAGGAGCACGTAGCGAGCGGAGCGCATAAAACCAAGCACGCCTGCCGTGATCAGTTTTCCGTCAAATAAATCCCACAGCATGATATCGGTAAAACGGAAGCGTGCAGCCCGGCAGAACGATTCAAGTCTGCTTCGCAGCGTTCCCTGCGGCAGCGGGCTACAGTGCAACAATTTCACCAACAGCCGGGGATAGACAAGAGCGAATACAATAAACAGCACGGTTACCACGACGTAGTAAAGTACCGGCGATTTTTTAAGCAAAACAGCAACCGGTTCAGGCAGGAATTCAAGCAAGTCCATAATCCCGGTATAGAGCAGCCACGGCACAATGATTGAAACCGCGAGCCTTGTCTGCGAGCCAAGGTAGTGTGAAAGCCGAGCTTCGGGGTTACAAAAACGACGATACGAAGGGAATGCCGTACTCCAGAGTATCAGCAAAAAAAAGAAAAATACACTGACACCGCTCAGCGCAAAGACAAAATTCCCCCGTGGCAATACCAAGGTGAAATAGTACGGGAGGTCAAGCAGGTACACATCCAGAGCAAAACAAGCGATTGCCGCGATCGTGCACCAGTTCAGAAAGCGAGTGTGCACTGCATTGAACGGCTCTGCCGCGTAGCGACCAGCGGTATAACGAGATACAAGCCGCCCAAAAACCACCGAGGACCCAGCCCAAAAAAGAAGGTATCCTGCAGTGACAAACACCACGACCTCACGGCTGGTACACAATGGCTTTGCCGGCTGTTCATACAGCGCGTATAACGAAAAAACAACGATAAAATAAAGCAGAGTACTATACATTGATTACACTTCCGATGCTTTTAAAAAAGAAAAATGAGGGCTGATACGCCCCCAGTGATGACCACGTTAGCCTGTACACACCACAGCCTTGTGCAATAAAAATGTACACTAAGTACCGCTCCACACAATAAAGGGGTCTATGATAAAGGTAACCGGTATCATGTTGCTTTCTCGCCTCTGATGACTTTGTTCTTAAGCCCCTCCGGTGAGGGAGGGGTGCGGGGAGGGCTTTTCTGCCCCCACCCAACCTCCTTCTGGTCCCGCAGAGCGGGAACTACGACAGGGGAGGCTTACTGAAATGGCGGAGAGAGGCCAAAAGAATAACGGCCCCCTTTATTTTGTGGAAGCGTACTTAGCTGAGCGATCGAGCTCAATGCCAACAGCACACACCAGCTCACCGGTAGAGACCGACCTGCAGATGCCCACCTCTGCATCAGCTAAAACGCTCGTGCCTATAGACAGCAGGAGTAGCCAGCGTGCAAGAACGCAGGAGATTAATTTATACCTGCATTGAGCAATATAGCAGATGTTGATTCCTGAAAACGCATGCAGGCAATGGCGTTGAGTATTTGCATGAGGCGCAGGCAGGCAAGGATGCCAGCCGAGCATGAGCGAAAACGCCCCTGCCTGCAGGTAAGGGAATCAACAATCGCTCAGGTTAGGTTATACATACTTGCTGATAATGCGCCGGTATTCTGGAGAAAGCTTTTCATGGCGCGCTTTTTCAAAAAGCGTATCAGCAATTTTCAGTGCCATGAAAAAATCCTCCTCAACTTTCCGGGTACGTTCCTCAAAACTCAGATTCTTGTACTCTGGTACCAGATGTGATGCATAGAACGCTACCTGCATCAATGCTGCAATACGCGGAATATATTTTTTGTTGTCTGACATATGCATACTCCTTTCTCTATTGAATAAAATTACTAAAAAGCATAGTATCAAAATCAACCACGGGCAGCTAAAAGTAAACCGGTAACATACCGGGTATCAATGGTTTTCTTATCAATTAACAGAGAAAACTCATCCTCCAGCATCCCCAGACACACCGTCACAAATCCCTCACGGGCTTTCTGCAGTCGTTCCTCGCACGGAAACTCTGAAGCAAGCCAGTGCCGCACCTGATCCCGAAAGTTCTGCCGCAGCCCGTACCGTTGCTGGTCTTGCTGGTGTTCAAACACTGCATGCAAAAAACGGTGGACAGATTCTAAAGACAGTGGTTGTAGCGATGTCTTCCCCGTCAGCACCTGCTGAGCGACAACCGTGAGAAATACCGCTGAACTTTTAAGTTCAGCAGCATCTGCCAGTGCAGTTGTTGCGATAAAATCAGTTGAAAAAAGATATGCCTGATCAATGAAAAACCCTTTAAACAAAAGGCAAGAGACTGCCTCAACAAGATCAACAACCTCCTCAAGGGCTTGGACATCCCGCAATGACAAAAAATCGCAGTACTCCAGAGCACCTGACCGTACGAGCCCCTCGAACAGCAGCGGACGTTTGCGCACCAGTCCCTGGAGAGCATCAGACCACGGTGAATCAAAAAAATCAATGCAGAAGTCAGGTGCTGCAGCCCACAGCGTTTTTTGAAGCTCCCGGAAACGCTTCTGCAGCTTCTGCAGAGCACTGCTGCCGATGCGAAAAAGTATTTCTGGATGCACCTGCCCGAGCATAACCGGAGCAACTGCAGCATCGCGGTCACTGAGTATCTCAAGCCCAATGCTAACAAGACCAAGTGTTCTCTTCATTGCATGCAGCGTATCAGTTAAGCTGTTTGCCGGACGTCCATCAACACAGATGACTTTGTTGGCGACGTTGACCAAAAGGCGCTGGATCTGCTCGCAAAGCTCAGGCGTCGGCAGCATCTCCAGTGCATCGGCAAGTACCGGTGGAATGCCTGCGGTAGCAATGCTATGCCGTATACTGAGTCCGGTGCCCTGTGGTGCAATCAGTTGTTCGCCATCCGCATCCCGGACAGTACACCCTTTGCGCAGCAGGGCAACCTCCTTGTCAGACACAAACTGATAGATGCTTGCAGCCTCTTCTGGGTCAGGGAATCCGTGCTCAGCGATTCTGCTGATACGCCACCGCAACGCCTCTTCCATCACCTCAGCCGAAAAATCATGCAGGACGCCTTCAACCAGTGAGTAAAACAGCTGTGGATTGTGGTGATACACAGCCTGCAGCAGGGGCATGAGGTAAGTATGGGCATCGTCACGGAGAAAGTGAAAATAATAGACGCCGTCAAGCGTGGCAAGGGGCATGCGCGCATACTCTTCTGAGATGTCGCTCTGCTCCTCTATTTTTTCAACATGAATAAACTGTTGCAACGTACTCACGATGAGCGACTCATCGGTGCGCACAAACCATTCAAGCACCTTGTTCTCATTGCATTTTGAAAGCAGCCGGTACCATCGTGCCAGCGCCGCTGGATCAAGTATGTCACGCTGCCAACAGTCAAGGTCAATCATATATTGAAACTGCTCGTGGGAGGTCATGGTAATAATACTCAGGGCATCTTCAAGACCGTACTGTTTAACCGTCCAGTAGAGCTCATCAGGCGGCAGTGCCTGCACGAGCTGCCGGGCATTGTGGGCAAGCAGTATCAGCCGTATGCGAACATCCCACGGCGCAGCGAGCACCTGCTGCACTTTTTGCGAGAGGGGCAGCTGATTGAAAAGCTTTTCAGCAGCTGACTCATCCTGCTTGACCAGCTCGTCAAGCCGTTTCATGGCAATGGTGTTTGGTGAGCGCATAGGTACTAAAAAACTGTTTATACATATCCTGCGGTCTGGTACCACCTGACTGTACGGGTGAGGGTATCCTCAAGCGGTGTCTGTGGCATACCAAGTTCACGAACCGCTTTTGCAAAAGCAACACGGCGTTTTAAGGCAAGGATACGTATGCTTGCCGGCGTGGCTACCGGTTCGCGTTTGGTAACGTAATTGGCAATAAACGTCAACGTGTGCGCCCACACCAGTGCACACCAAACTGGAACACGGAGCGCTGGCGGTCGGACACCTCCAACGCGGGCAATGAGACGGGTCAGGTCGCGCAGCAAGGTAAAATTTCCTTCACATCCAAGATTGTAGCTTTCCCCCGGAACACCACGCTCCATTGCAAGGATATGTCCTCGTGCCACATCGCCGACATCAACCACATCAATACCACCGTCAAAATAGCAAGGCACCCGACCGCGCAGCACATCAAGCACCAGACGACCTGAAGGGGTCGGATAGATATCGCCCTCGCCCATCACCAGCGCAGGTCGCACAACAACAAGCGGAAGCCCGTTGCGCCAAAATTCCCATGCCACCTGCTCGGCGTTGAATTTTGATTCTTCATAGGGCAGCCGGAGGTGGTGCAGGTTGAACAGCGTCTGCTCATCTGAGGGCAAGCCGTCAGGTCGCCTACCAAGCGCGGCAATAGAGCTCGTGTAGACAACCTTCTGTACCCCTGCTTCCCGCGCAGCAGTCAGTACCTGCCGTGTCCCCTCAACATTCACCCGGTGCAGTACGCCATAATCGCGCATCCAGGTCCGGTACACGCCCGCAACGTGATACAGCATCGTGCAGCCCTGACATGCCCGACGCATCGCATCAGGGTCCTGCACATCAGCAACAACACGCTCAACCGGCAGCCCCTCAAGGTTGTCGGTCCGACTTGTTGTTCTCACCGTTACCCGAACGGTTGCCCCTTGCTGCACCAGTTCCCGCACCAGTGCCGAACCGACAAATCCCGTTGCGCCAGTAACCAATACCGTATCCATAACCGTTCTCGCGACGATACATCCTTCAGAACATTTTAGGTTGATTTTGAAGCCGTTGTAGACTACAACTACGCAAAGAACACCCTTATACCTAATGATAATGATGGGGGTATCTATGGCATCCCAGAATAAAATACACTTCTGGTATGCGCTGCTGACTTTCTTCTCTATTCTTTTTATCCCAACAGCAGCGAAAACTCAAGAACATACTCTCTGGAAAGAGATCGGGCTCTACGGCGGGCAGATACCGGCGATAGCCATCACCCCCGGCACGAGCAGCGTGCTCTACGCAGGAAGCTGGGGAGGCGACGGGTTGTTCAAATCAACTGACGGCGGCATGAGTTGGTTCAGCATTCCACAGGATAACCCGTCCTGGTTCCGCAACTATGAAGTGTATGACATTGCCATAGACCCAAACAATCCCGAAACCGTCTGGGTTGCAAACAACTATTTTGTTGATGTCAGCCGTGACGCTGGCACCACGTGGCAGACCTTTTTCTTTGCAAAAGATGAGCGCCGCTTCTGTTACACCGTAGCGGTTGACCCCCACGATCAGAGCGGCGATACGGTTTATGTTGGCACCGGTGGTCCTGACTATTCGGATGAATACGGTGAAATCTTTGTAACGCGTGACGGTGGCACCTCATGGGACAAAATGAATTTTTCCAGCGATTTCATTCGGCATAATTTCTGGAACATAACGTTTAATCCCAACAAGAGCGGTGAAATTTGGATCGCAAATCGCAAATCATACCTCTCACCTGATGGTCTGATTATTGTTTCACCGGACAACGGAGATTCATGGTGGTACTGGAATGCAGCGTACTGGCCTGCACAGGACAGCTATTATGTGTTCGGCTATCTGGATGAAATCGTTGTCAATCCCCTCAACCCCCTCAGCATTTTTGCATGCAGCCAGTATGGCATTGCCCGAAAGCTTGACGGCAGTAATCTGCAGACACACTGGCTGTGGACATCGCTGGTCAATGGATGTCGCAGCCTGTGCATACCTGCTGCAGCACCCTCAACCCTATATGCCGGACTTGTTGACACGATTGCCATCAGTACCGATGACGGCGAAACTTGGGATACCTCGCGCACAGCACCGGCTGAATTTTTAACCATGCAGGCTGATGATGCCCCTGCGCCCCGGCTCTATGCAGGGAGCGTCAACCGCGGTATTTTCACCACAACTGACGGAGCTCAAACCTGGAGTGAAATCAATACCGGCATCCGGGCAAATACCATCTATGACTCTGCCCTGACCTCAACAGACAGCGAAGTGTGGATTCTCTGCGGAACGCTTTCCGGTGTCTATCTGTCACGTGATCAAAAAACATGGAAACGGATATATAACACAGAATCCAAAGCAGTTTCCTTTCACCCGGATGATCCCCAGACCCTCTATGCAGGCACCGGCTTTGGTACGGGCTGGGAAATACTCAAAAGCACTACCAGCGGTGAAAGCTGGCGGTATATAAGCTCCCCTGAAGAAGAAGAGAGTACCATAGCATCAATCGCGGTTATCCCTATGCCTCCTGACAATGACACGATCATCGCTGGCGTTGCGTTCGGTTCGGGGAAGAAAGGGCAGGTCATTAAAATTACTAACTGGGGGTTTGGCTCTTATGATCGTCTTGAGACCCTGCTTGAAACAGAGGTTCGGGTCAATGCAGTCTGTGTGCACCCTGAAAACCCGCAGTGTATAATGGTGGGAACAGGCAATTTTTTTGCACCGGTTGCTCCCGGCGGTCTTTTCATAACCCAGAACGGTGGTCGCACCTGGAGAAACGCCCTGCCGCTGCAACAGCTTGTCGTCAACTGTATCGCCTGTGCACCTTCAGACCCGAATATCATGTATGCTGGCTGCGGCGGCTCAAACGCTCAGTATTGTGCCATTCTGAAAAGCACCAATGGCGGCTGGACATGGAACACCGTGACCCGAGGGCTTCCCCAGCACTATGCAGTTCGTGACCTTATGATTGATAGTCAGAACAGTGACATTGTCTATGCGGTTCTCTACAAAGGATATAACGAGACGTCTAACAATCTCGGTGGTACGTATGTTACACTTGATGGCGGCTCATACTGGACACGAGTCGGGCTTTCCGATTACCGAATGTATGATATCAATGTCCTGAGTATCCGACCTGAACAGTCTACATCTGCTCGCCTTACCACCAGTGGGGCTGTTTCGATACCCGCAACCACGCTCTACGCCGGGAGCGCGAGCGGCATGTATCAGGCAACTACTGCCGGCACCGGCATCCTGACAGGCGCTGTTGTCAGTGATACCGGTGCTGCCATTGACGGCGCCATGATTACCACAGATGTTGGCTGTGGCAGCCAGAGCAGTCAGGGATATTATCTCCTGATGCTGCCTGCCGGGATCCATTCCCTGCACGTTACCGCACCCGGCTATGCACCTTTGCTGGTGCCGTCGGTATCCGTTGCCGCGGGCAGCAGCAGTGAACAGAAGATCATCATGACAAGCGCCGCTTCTGACAACGCCACAACCTGTATCGCAACACGTCTGCTGCAAGGGTACCGCAACACTGCACAACACCTTACCTGTTTGCGTCAGTTTCGCGACAACGTGCTTGCTGCTTCTCCTGCCGGCAGAGCACTCATCAACCACTACTACCGTCTCGGGCAAGGGATATGGCAGGTTGTAGCGCAAAACCCGCACCTCAGGCAGCGTGCCACGCTGCTGATCGCACAAGCACTGCAGCGTGCCCTTTATGAAACAAGGAGCGTACCGCCCGGCTGCCGGGACATTTTGAGCTCTTTTTTGGTAGATGTCGAAACCTGCGCGCCATTGCCGCTGCGAAACGATATACGTGCCCTGCGATGTGATTTGCGGCATCTTGATGATGAGGACAGCAGGCTTGGCGACTCGCAGCCCTCCCCTTGGTGATCGAACTATGTCACATGCTGATGATTTTGAACGCCTCCTGCTGCAGGCAAGCAAACCGAGCCGGTATCTTGGTAATGAAATTAATGTGGTAAAAAAAGACCTCAGCAGGGTCAGTCTGTTTGTCTGCCTTGCCTTCCCGGACGTCTATGAAGTGGGGATGCCACACCTTGGCATGCACATACTCTACCATGTCCTGAACAGCCGTTCCGATATTGCCTGTGAACGGGTTTTTGCACCGTGGCCAGACTTGGAACATCAGATGCAGCTCCATGACCTGCCGCTGCTCACCCTTGAGTCACGCGTGCCTGTGCGCAATGCTGACATTGTCGGCTTTTCATTAGAATACGAACTTGCCTATGCAACGGTCTTACGCATGCTCGCTGCTGCGCACATACCGCTCAACGCCCGGGAACGTGACACCAACTTTCCGCTCCTCATTGCCGGTGGTCCCTGCACCTACAATCCGGAACCGGTAGCTGATTTTTTTGACGCTTTCATCATCGGTGAAGGCGAAGAAGTACTGCTTGAACTCTGCACAACCTATCTCTGGTGGCGCCGCAACAAAAAAACCAAACCTGAACTGCTTGAAGCACTTGCCGAAATTCCCGGGGTGTATGTCCCGTCGTTGTTTGAATCTGAGTACAGCGTTTCAGGAGAGCTGCAAGCGTTACACCCGCGCAAGGACGGCTACACCCAGGTGCTCAAGCGCGTGGTCAAAAATTTTAATACCGCCCCCTGTGGAGATGCGCCACTGGTTCCGTATGTGCAGACCGTCCATGACCGGGCACAGATTGAAATGGCGCGCGGCTGCACCCGCGGCTGCCGGTTTTGCATGGCTGGTATGATTTACCGACCGGTGCGTGAAAAAAGCATAAGCTGCCTGCAATCGCTTGCAGGCAAAGTGCTTGCGGCAACGGGCTACGAAGAACTCTCTCCCGTGTCGCTCAGCGCAGGAGATTATGCGGGGATCAATGATTTCATTCGGCTCCTGATTACCCGGTACCGTGATGACCGGGTGGCAATCTCCCTCCCATCGGTGCGGGTTGCAACCCTGACGCAGGACATGATTCAGGAAATCAAACGCGTTCGCAAAACCGGCTTCACCATCGCACCTGAAGCAGGATCACCACGCCTGCGCAGGGTGATCAATAAAGGCATTGATGAACAAGAAATTCTTGAAACCGCGGCACGTGTCTTTGATGCAGGATGGAAATTGCTCAAACTCTATTTCATGATTGGCTTGCCGACTGAAACCAGCCACGACATTCATGCAATTATTGATCTGTGCCGCACGATCGCTGACCGCCATCGGGGCAAGCAGCTCAATGTCAGTATTTCAACCTTTGTCCCCAAGCCGCACACCCCCTTTCAGTGGGAAGCACAAGAACATCCTGACACCATCCATGAGAAACAGCGCCTGCTCAAGCGGCGCTTGCACCACGGCATGGTGCAGGTAAAATATCACGACCGTTTTGTGAGCCTGCTCGAGGGCGTCTTCTCGCGTGGCGATCGGCGACTCGGCAGCGTTCTGCAGGAAGCACATCGCCGGGGTGCCGGATTTGAAGCATGGAGCGAGTATTTTAACTACAGCCTGTGGTGTGATGCATTCGCCGCATGCGGCATAGATTTTATGAGCTACCTGCGTGAGCGCGACCCGGATAAGCTGCTCCCGTGGTCACACATCAGGTGCGGGGTCACCCTTGATTTTCTCAAATGCGAACGGGAAAAGGCTCTACGCGAAGAGCCAACCCCTGATTGCAGACAGGGCGTCTGCAACGAATGCGGTGTCTGCACACAGCTTGGGCTCACACCAGAAATCGCAGCAACGCACCAGCAACCCTACCTTGTGCAGCAGGTACACCACACCTCTGAAAATCATTCGGTTTGGATCCGCTTGCACTACAGCAAGACCGGCACTGCTCGTTTTTTGAGCCATTTAGAACTTTCCCGAGCACTTGCACGAGCCATGCGCCGGGCAGGACTGCCGCTGCAGTATTCCCAGGGGTTCCATCCCCTCCCCCGCATCGTGCTCTATAACGCGGTTCCGGTAGGCATTGAGTGTTTGGGAGAAGTATGCGATGTGGAGCTGCGGCAGCCCGTAGCGCCTCATGCGGTCAGCGCTGCACTACACGCCCAGCTTCCGCCGGGTATTGCCATCGAAGCAGTCAGTGAACTGACCAAAGAGCGTCAGCCTCCTCCTGAAAACGCCCACCGTTACCGGATTTGTCCTGCGCCCGGCTGCGAACCGTCCTGGATGGACAGGACAACACTGGAGCAGCGTGTTGCTGATTTTTACCGGATGCCGACATTTCCAATAACCTTTGTCCGAAATGGGATAACCTACACTGCTGATTTGAAAAAAATCGTGCTGCACCTGACCTGTCGTGATCCCTACACACTTGAATTTGATATAGCGTGTACTGGCTCAAAAACGCCTAAGGTCGCTGTTATCGCAAGCCGAATAATGAAGCGCGATGAACATGAGCTGCGCATCGTCAAACTACCGGTGCCGCCTTCCGATACCAGCAGCCTTCGGAGCACAGCGTAAAAGGTATGATTGCTGAAATTATTATCAACGTTACCGCCCATGAAACCAGAGTAGCCCTGCTTGAAAACGGTCTACTCGCTGAGCTCCACATAGAACGTGAATCCGAAAAAAGCATGGTCGGTAATATTTACAAAGGTCGTGTCCAGCGGGTGCTGCCGGGCATGCAGGCTGCCTTTGTTGATATCGGTCTTGACCGTGCTGCATTCCTGTATGTTGATGATGTGTGCAGTACGGATCATGAAATAAACGAAATGCTGCAGCCGTTCGCCGAAAGCCCCGATGACCTTGATGCCACACCGACTACAGCAGCTTCTTTGAAACCGCACGTGCTCATCGAAGAGCTTGTCTCTGAGGGCAGCGAGATCATGGTACAGGTGATCAAAGAGCCGATCGGATCAAAAGGTGCCCGTATTGCGACCCACATTTCACTTCCCGGACGCTATCTTGTCTATATTCCCACCATCACTACGATCGGCATCTCGCGCCGTATTACAGACGAGCAGGAACGTACCCGGCTCAAAGAAATTGTAAGTCGCTTCAAGCCACCGGAAGGCGGTTTCATCATCAGAACGGCAAGTGAAGCAGCAACCGAAGACGAGCTGCTTGCTGACCGGAACTTTCTGCTCAAACTCTGGGAGAGCATCCAGCACAAAATGCTCCACGCACCGGCTGCAAGTATCCTCCATGAAGACTTGAGTGTTGCGCTACGAGCGATCCGCGACCTTTACACCAGACAGGTGCGCCGAGTGGTGGTTGACTCACCGGCAACCTACCAGCAGATTATCTCATTTATTGAAACCTTCGTGCCCCAGCTTCCCTGCGCAGTGGAACTGTACACCGGCGACAAAAACATCTTCGACGCCTACGGTATCGAGCTCGATATCAGCCGGGCGTTGGGAAAAAACATCTGGCTTAAATCAGGCGGCTACATCGTAATCGAAGAAACCGAGGCTCTGATTGTCATTGATGTCAATACCGGCAAGTATGTGGGCAAAGGCAATCAGGCAGACACGATTCTGAAAACAAACCTTGAGGCAGTCAAGGAAATCGCCTATCAGATACGCCTTCGCAATCTGGGTGGCATTATCATCATTGACTTTATTGACATGGAGCGACTCAATGACCGTGAGGCTGTGCTCAACGCCCTGCAGGAAGAACTGCGCAAGGACCGGGCAAAGACCACTATTGTGACCATGTCGGATTTGGGGCTGGTGCAGATGACACGCAAGCGGGTGAGGGAGAACCTCAGCGGTCGCATCTGCGATCCCTGCCCGTACTGTGAAGGACGCGGAAAGATAAAGTCAATCCCGTCCATCGCGTACGATATTCTCAGGGCAATCCGCGGTGAGGTGCGGTGCTCAGGTGCTGAGGCAATGATCGTGTCCGTCCACCCCGATGTTGCGTCGTTTCTATATGATGAGGAGCAACAGGCGCTGGAGGATCTGGAGCATCGGTTGCGGACAAAAATCATCGTCAAACCAGACAGTTCCTACCATCATGAGAAGTTTGATATTTTTGTTCATTAACATTTTTCAGCAGAGAGGTATGCCATGAAAAATCTGAATATCTACCAAGCAATAACCGCGGTGCTCGTTCTGCTTCTGTGTGCAGGTGTTGCCCGGGCACAAGACTGGGAACAGATGCCAAGTCCCGTGACGACACCCCTCAAAGGGATCTGGGGAACAGCATCAACCAACATCTATGCCGTCGGTTCAAGCGGCGTTATGCTTCACTTTGACGGAACCAGTTGGTCGCGCATAACCGATATCGTGCTCAGCGAAAACCTGTCAGCCATTCATGGCAGCTCTGCAGCAAACATTGTTGCCGTAGGTGAAAACGGGGTTATGGTTCAGTATAACGGAACCTCGTGGACAAAACGAACCGTCACCTCATCAGCCAATCTAAATGCTGTATGGGTTGTGTCACCATCGCAAATGTTCATTGCAGGCGAGAATGGCGTCATCCTTAACTGCGATCAAACAACGTGTACCCAAAGCAATTACTTCACCTCATATTCGCTCAACAGCATCTGGGCTGCTGCGGCAAACGATGTGTATGCAGTTGGCGGAGCAGGCATCATCCTGCATTTCGACGGATCAAACTGGTCTCAGGTTACCAGTAACACAACCAATCTGCTCTACGGCATCTGGGGTGCTTCAGCATCGCAAATCTTTGCGGTTGGCGAAAACGGTACCGTCCAGTATTTTAACGGCATGGCATGGGCGCCGATGAAGGTTGTCAAGCGCGACTATTATGCGGTAGGCGGTATTGCCGCACCCTTCCGCGTCTATACTGCCAGCAAAGATGGAAAAATTTCATACTATGAGGGCAGCACATGGACTGACATGAACAGCGGAACTACAAAGGCGCTACAAGCAATCTGGGTAAGTCCGACAAATGAAGCTTTTTGTGTCGGTGCGGGAGGCACCATTCTGAAATATACCGGCGAGGTTATTCCTGAAAACACTCCACCGCAGGCAGCGTTTTCGGTGACCGTGTCAACCGAAAATCCCCTGACCATCTATGTTGATGCTTCGGCAAGCTCTGATCTGCAAACGTCAAACGACGCACTTGAAGTGCAGTGGGACTGGGAAGGAGATGGAACCTTTGACACCCAGTACAGCACCACAAAAGTCGCCTCGCACACCTATCCAGCAGCTGGCACCTATACCATCACGCTGCGGGTCCGCGACCAGGGCGGACTTACTGACACACAGTCACAGCAGGTGGTTCTGACTGCTAACAGTGCAGACCAATGCCCAACACGGCACCTCCTTGGTGATGATGCGGTAGCGGTCGCCCGCCTCTGCCGATTCCGCGATGAGGTACTTGCGCGCACCACTGTAGGCAGGGCACTGATAAGCACCTACTACCGCTATGCTCCGGCACTCTCATCTGTTCTGGCGCAGCACCCCAACTTTGCCACAATGCTCAGGCTGGTGTTGGAAACGGCACTGCCATTGTGTGACACCGCCACCGAAGCCCAGTAAAATATGAGCTGAAACAGACAAAAGCGCCGAGGAGTTTTGTCCTCGGCGCTTTTGTCTTTCCCCTAAAGAACACCCGAAGGGATCATGTTCTGCGTATGTGCCGCAGCGCCTCTTCTGCGTGAAAAGAACTTCTGACAAACGGCGACGATGCCACATAGGTAAACCCCAGTGCAACTCCCTCCTGCCGCAACTCTTCAAAAACCTCTGGTCGCAAAAACTCTTTCACCTCGATATTTTCAGGCGAAGGACGGAGATACTGCCCAATCGTGAGAAAATCGCACCCGACACTGCGAAGATCCCGCATAACCTCGCGTACCTCATCACGGGTCTCTCCAAGTCCGAGCATGATCCCTGATTTTGTGAACACTGCAGGATTAACTTTTTTCGAGTTCTCTAAAACCTGCAGCGATACTTTATAATCAGCCTGCTGCCTGCAGGTTGTATAGAGACGGGGCACAGTTTCAAGGTTATGGGCAAGGATGTCAGGATGTGCATCAAGGATAATGCTCAGGTTTTCCACTGAGCCTTTGAGATCAGGAATGAGGACATCAGTGGTAGCATCCGGCAAAAACCGGTTAATTGCCCGGATTGTTGCGGCAAACTGACGCGCCCCGCCGTCAGGCAAATCGTCGCGCGTGACTGAGGTAATCACCACATGTTTGAGCCCAAGCTCACGTGCTGCCTGCGCCACGTGCTCGGGCTCATCAGGGTCAGGTTGGCATGGCGTCCCATGGTCAACCCCGCAAAACGCACAGTTTCGGGTGCATGAATTACCAAGAATCATGAACGTTGCCGTGCCCGCTAAAAAGCACTCGCCCATGTTCGGACACACGGCACTCTCGCACACCGTGTGCAGATGGTACCGGTCAAGCAGTACCTTCATCCGGTTGAGCACAGATTCATCAACGCCTTTTACTCGTATCCATTCAGGCTTTTTTGTTATAACCACTGCAGATCCTCCAGCGTAATCGGGTGTGTTGTCACCTTAAAAATCTTCTCATACTGGGCAATGAGCTTCGGATAGACTTCCTCGAGCGCCACGGTCCGTTGAAGTTGCCGTTCCATCGAGGTTACCCCTTTATCAAAAATACCGCAGGCAATAATCATCTTGTAATGATCCATGTTCGGATTGACATTAAGGGCAAATCCATGCATGGTGATCCACCCGCTTTTGACAGCAATGCCGATGGCAGCTATTTTTTCATGTCCGACCCAAACTCCGGGGTGCTGTTTGTCTCTGCCGCACTTGATTCCAAACTCTGCGAGCGCATCAATCAAAAGCTGTTCAACATTACGGATATAGGCATGCAGGTCTTTGCCGTACTGCTTGAGATCAATAATCAGATATCCGGTAATCTGCCCCGGACCGTGGTAGGTAACATCGCCGCCGCGGTCAGTCTTGCAGACCTCAATGCCTTCACGGGCAAGCACATCTGCAGGAGCAAGGATATGTTGAAAGGTGCTTTCGCGGTTTGCAGTAAAAACAGGATGGTGCTGGAGCAAAATCAAGGTGTCGTTGATCTTATTGCGGCTCCGCGCCACAACAAGTCTTTTTTGCAGCTCAAAAGCTTCTCTGTACCCAATCCGGTCAAGAATCAAAACCCAAGCATCTCGTCTGTCCATACAGCTCCGTAAAACAGCGGTCACCTTTCCCTTTGGGATTTCTATTATATCATAAACGATACGCCCCGCGCAAACAGGGGAACATACAGACCACAGCAAAAGTAAGGCTTGACCTTTCTTCCAAACAACCATATGCTTTTTACCTACAACACTATACCTCGGATGTATTATTTTCTCTACAACAGGAGCTTATCTCTATGCGTAACCTGATCCAGTGCTTTGTTCTTTTTCTTTATACGATCCTCTCGGGCTGTGCCTTTGTGAACATACCGCTCATACCTGCTACCCAGCCACTTGAAGAAACGGTTGTGGAGGGAAAAGGCAGATCAAAAATAGTGCTCCTGAACATCGAGGGAGTGATTTCCTCAGAGCGTCCGCGTCTGCTGACTGGTTTTGACACCGAACCCGACCCCGTGGCTCGGGTAAAAGAAGAGCTTCAAAAAGCAGCAAATGACGGAAAGGTAAAAGCGGTTATCTTAAAGATCAACAGCCCCGGCGGCACGGTCACCGCCTCAGATATTATCTACAAAGAAATCCTTGCGTTCAAAGAAAAGACCCGGCGTCCGGTGATTGCCTGTCTCATGGACACTGCAGCATCCGGCGGCTACTATATCGCAAACGCCGCTGACCTCATCGTTGCCCATCCAACAACCATTACCGGGAGCATCGGCGTCATCGCCACAAAATTTAATCTGCAGGGTCTGATGCAGAAACTCGGAATCGCTGAGGAATCAGTCAAGTCAGGTGATAAAAAAGATATCCTCTCACCGTTCCGAAGCATGACTCCAGAAGAGCAAAAGCTGATGCAGGATATTATTGATTCGCTCTATCATCAATTTCTCAGAGTGGTTGATGCCGGTAGAACCCAACTAACGCAAGAGGAGCTTATGCCCCTTGCTGACGGCAGGGTCTTTACCGCACAGCAAGCGCTTGACGCAAAGCTCATTGACGCTATCGGCTATCTTGATGATGCAATTAAAGCAGCAAAGGAGCGCGCCGGAATAGAAGATGCCCGTATTGTTATCTATCACCGCCCAAACGCCTATAAGAATAACATCTACTCACAAGCAACCATTAACATTCTCGGCATCACCGAGCAGGGACTTTCTGAATACCAGCCCGTACGGTTTATGTATCTGTGGAATCCGTAACACCGCAAAACTTTTTCTGACAACGGCTGCTCTACGCTCACTACTGTTTTTGTGAGACATCGCTGAAATAAACACCCTTGCGCCAAAAGGCATCAAGAAAATAGAGCTCCATGTCATCCTTGAACATCATTTTACCCATCGGCACGACAAAATCCTTCTCCCACAGCGTTGTGATAAAGGTATCTATTCCTGCGATATTTCCCTGAATCAAGGTTTCGTTATCTTCAGCAGGCAACGACTCGATACTTTCCAGAAAAGCACTGAGATACAGGGTGAGCACCTCATAAACCGTGTCCCAGTAACGCTGCTGCTCCTCGGGGTCATCGGTTTCTGGTTTTTCGAGTTCTATCCGGTAGGGACTTTTGTAGGGATCAAGGTGCGGTGTATACTTTCCCCGATCGCCTCCCTCTTCAGGTGGTTTTCTCTGGTACTGCTGCGCAAGGTCAAGGCCTTGGTTTATTTTTTCAATGCGTTCACCAAGGAAAGCCGCAACATTGACGCTGCTGGGGTTGACGTTGTACAGATCCATACTGAAGGAGGTTGCAAGGGCATCGCCATGAATCAGTGGTGCTCGCACATCAGCGTTGGGTCTGATCACAAAGGTAAAGTCCATATACCTGCCTGAATCCGGGGTGATTTCAAACTGGCTGATACAGGCATTCACAAGGCTGAGACTTTCGTAAGCGTAGAGAATTACTTTTAACCGGGAAACCCCGAATTGTATGTCGTAATCCTCAAATGAAGCAGTCACGGGTCGCAGCACTGCACCAGGAATGGTTGTGAAACGATCAAGCGTGTACTGCCGCATTTTTTGAAGTGTCTGGTCACCGTAGTCAGGATTTGAAGAACTACATGATGCAAAACCAAGAAAAAAAAGACAAGCCACCACAAAACGTTCCCTCATAACAGTGCCTCCTGTATGGTTGGTAAAAACAAGTTGAGATTCCCTTCATTTTTGTATAAACCACTAAAAGCGATTGCTCAAGAAAAAACATTAGAGGAGGACTCCGTCATGAAACAAAAAAAGCAATTCCTTGCCAAGGTTATCTGTTTTGTGGTCAGCTGCGCCTGCCTCACTTTTTTTCCCCCTGCTGCATATTCTTTTGACTGCGGCAGTGGCAGCACTAAGGTGCTCGTAGCTTATGACACCAAGTATAATGCGACTGCAGATATTGCAGCACTTATCGGACTGGTGCTCTGTGCCCAAGGTTTTGATGTCACGGTCTTGAAAGCTGACGACAAAAGTCTTTCTGATATCAGCACCTATGATGCAGTGATTCTGGGAAGTCCTATTTACTATGGGTCATGGTTGCCCGCTGCTCAGGCATTTCTGAAAAAGCATGAACAGACGCTGGCAACAATGCCTGTGGCATATTTTATTTCAAGCAACCTTCTGCGTGAGGGATATGCCTCTCCGGAAAAAGAGGCAAAAGCGCTCCAGTATTATGTGCAACCGGTACTTGACCAGTATCCTGCTATCAAACCCCTCGAGCCAATTGGAAATTTTGGGGGGAAAGTAGAATTCAGCGATTTTACCGCCTTTGAATGGATTATTATGAAGGCATTCGGCTATTACGACAATGATTCCCGAGACTGGAATAAAATAGCCCAGTGGGCACAGCAGATCAGCATGTTGCTGACCATGCCTGCAGAGCAGTTGCTTCAATGAATAGCAAGCAGTGAGTGGCACAAAGCAGAATTCGGAAGTCAGGAGTCAGAATAAAGCCCAAACTAAAAGCAGAGGGGTATCGGGGGAGCGTGATTCTCACCTAATCAACCAACTCCGATCTTAACAACGCTGGCTTGAACCTCTACCGCTCAGAATCAGAAGACGGTGATTATGTTAAACCTCAACTGAGCGATTTTTCATTCAGTTTAAAAAAAGCAGTACAAAATGTCTGCTCATAGTTTCATGCGAACCCGCAAATGTTATTTTTTCCCCGGAGGCAGCCCTTTTTCTT
>Ga0209162_1000163_pt1 | contig 72356 bp, 63 predicted proteins | sample YNPNPMetaG_FD_187121 | JGI IMG/M metagenome (GOLD analysis project Ga0209162, IMG submission 187121) | Anoxygenic and chlorotrophic microbial mat microbial communities from Yellowstone National Park, USA - YNP NP MetaG (SPAdes) (version 2) ...
TTTGCATCCCTGGCCATATCCAGGATTGGAGAGATCACGGGCCTCCCTTTTGTTCAGGCTCCGGATCTCTTCGAGGCCCTGGCTAGCAAAGAGGCCCTCGTGGAGATGAGTGGCCAACTCAGGGCCCTAGCAGTTGCCCTCATGAAAATAGCCAATGATCTCAGGCTAATGAATTCGGGACCCAGGGGAGGTCTGGGAGAGATAATCCTACCGGCTCTGCAGCCGGGCAGTTCCATCATGCCTGGCAAAGTGAATCCTGTGATTCCAGAGTGTGTCATGATGGTGGCTGCAGCCGTCATGGGAAATGACCTCGCCATTGCATTGGGAGCTCAGCATGGTCTTTTGGAGCTCAACACCATGATGCCCCTAATAGGAGACAGGATCCTCGAGTCCATCAACGTCCTTGCATCCTCCTGTAACATCCTGGCTAGCAAGTGTGTAATGGGAATAAAGGCCAATAGGGAAAGAGCCCTTTCCCAGGTCGAGGGAAGCCTGGCCCTCGTAACGCCCTTGGCCCCGGCCCTCGGATATGACATGGCCGCCTCCCTTGCCAAAGAGGCATGGGAGACGGGCAAGAGCGTGAGAGAGCTCCTCTTGGAAAGGAGGATTGTTCCTGAGGAAGAGGTAGAGGAACTGCTGGATCTGAGGAAACTCACTGGCCCAGGAGACCCGATGGAGAATTCTTGACCGTTTGTGACGTGGGAGTGATACTGAGCCGGTGAAGAGGTAAGAGGCCCGTCAGGAGGTTTCAGAGATGGAGCAAATCGCGAAAGGATGTTTTCTGGTCCCGAGGCCGAGGGAGATGGACAGGATAGGGGTTTGGGGATTTGGAAGTGTGGCGAGAGATGTCGTCGTTTTCCTTGTGGATGAGGGACTTGGAAAGGAGATAGTCTTTTACAGCAGACCCCTTCCCCAATATCCCAACAGGGCGGCCGCCTGGATAGAGGATCTCAAGGCCAACGCGCCCAAAAGGCAAAGGCTCTTTGGGACCAATCGGGTGGAGGACATGGCTGGACTGGATGTCATATTCGTTGGGGTCGGAGTCCCCCGCAAGGAAGGGCAGTCGAGACGGGATCTTCTGGCCGTGAACACGGAGATCATAGCCCAGACTTGCCTCGAGATAAGGAGACTTTACGGCTCTTGCGATCCAGATAAGCTCCCCGTTTTGATCTTCATGGGGAATCCTGTCACCACCATGACATGGGTTGGATACAAGGTAACGGGTTTCCCTAGGGAAAAGGTCATGGGACAGGCGGGGAATTTGGACTCGAAGAGAATCTCTTACGCCATTGCCAAGGAGCTCGGGATATCGGGAAGGGAAGTGAGGGGCATTGTGTTCGGAGACCACGGAGACTCCATGGTGGTGAGCTCTCGATTCTTCTCCGTTGGGGGGATTCCCCTGGATCTTTTCCTGGAGGTGAGCAATGTGGACAGAGCGAGGATCCAGGAGATAGTGGAGGAGGCGAAAAGGGGTGGGACCCATTTTGTGGAGGCCACAGGCCACAGCGCATCGGTTGGCCCAGCAAAAGCAGCGGGAGAGATGCTCAGGGCAATCATAATGGGAGAGCCTGAGGTTCAGCCAGTCGTAGCCATCCTGAAAGGAGAATACGGGCTCGTGAAAGAGGAAGACGGGATCGATTCCATGGGCTTCGGTGTGCCTGCTAAAATAGGGCCTGGAGGGGTGGAGAAGATATACGAGTTGGAGGTGCCAGATATAAGGGAAGATCTCGAGAGATCGGCTGCCCCCATAAAAGAGGACACAAGGGCAGCGGCGAGAATCCTGGAGGAGAGATTTGGCCTTAAGGTCACAGAAAGGGCATGAGTGGATCCAACCCGCGGGGAGGTGCTGAGATGGATATTCCCGAATATGTAACGCCCGAAGAGGTGAGGAGAGTTTGCAAGGGCCTGGGAATTAGGGATTGGAGTCGCCTCAAGAACCCCAGAGTTACCCAGAAGGAGGCGAAGATAATTCTTTCGGAGGTGAACACCACGGGCATGAAGATCCCCCTCGAGGACTTCCGGGTTGGACTCGAGGTGGAGCTCGAGCATGGCACACGTTTTCCCGATGCCAACGTGACCAATAACCATCCCCTGCTCACGGGGAAGATAGTTTTGGCACATCTGAAAGAGTCCATGGACTACTACAGGAGACTCGAGGTGGCGGAGATAGAGGGCGATCTCCTGAAAGCTGTGGCTCGGAAGGACTCCTCCAAGATGGAACTTTACTACAAGAAACTTCTCAAGGCGAGGCTTGAGCTCGTGCAGACGGAGATCAAAGCCCTCAGGTGACCTTGGATGCTACTTTGGCCCAAGTGTCCCTGAGGGGAACCGTTCTGTTGAACACGAGGTTGCCCCTCTTGCCCTCGACGGGGTCGAGATTGAAGTAGCCCACTCTCTCGAACTGGAAGTGGTCTCCAGGAGAGGCACTCGAGAGGCTGGGCTCCACCCTCGCGCCTTTCACGACAACGAGGGAGTCGGGATTGACGAATGCCAGGAAGTCCTCTTCTTGGCTGGGATCCTCCACGGTGAAAAGCCTGTCATAGAGTCTAACCTCTGCCTCCAGGGAGTATCTCTCGGGCACCCAGTGGATGGTCCCTTTCACCTTCCGGCCGTCTGGGGCAAAGCCGCTTCTTGTCTGCGGGTCATACGTGCATCTCAGTTCCACGATCTCTCCCGTGGCTGGGTCTTTGATCACGCCGACACACTTTATAAAGTAACCGTACCTGAGCCTCACTTCTCTGCCTGGAGCAAGTCTGTGGTAACCCTTGGGCGGATCTTCCAGAAAATCATCTCTCTCTATTAGGATCTCCCGACAAAAGGGGATTGGCCTTGTGCCCATAGCTGGATCGTCGGGGTGGTAAGGTCCCAAAAGCTCCTCCACCCGATCCGGAGGAAAGTTCTCCACGACCACCCTCAACGGCCTCAGTACAGCCATGACCCTCTTGGCCTTCCTGTTGAGATCCTCCCTCACGCAGTGTTCCAAAAGGCTCAGATCCACCAAACTGTCTCTCCTGGCCACTCCTATCCTCTCGCAGAACTCCCTTATGGACTCGGGCGTATAGCCCCTTCTTCTGAGTCCTGCAAGGGTGGGCATTCTGGGGTCATCCCATCCCTCCACTATTCCGCTCTCAACGAGTTGGGCGAGCTTCCTCTTGCTCAGGACCGTATAGCTCAGATTCAACCTCGCGAACTCTATTTGTCTCGGATGACAGGGGGCGCTCACATTGTCCAGGACCCAGTCATAAAGGGCCCTGTTAACCTCGAACTCCAGCGTGCAAATGGAGTGGGTGATCCCCTCTATGGCGTCTGAGAGGCAATGGGCGAAGTCGTACATCGGGTATATGCACCACTTGGTCCCTGTCCTGTGGTGGGGAACCTTTCTTATGCGATAAAGAACAGGGTCCCTCATGAGAAGATTGGGCGAAGCCATGTCTATCTTGGCCCTGAGAACACACTGGCCATCGTCGAACTCGCCCTTCCTCATCTTCTCGAAGAGCTCCAGGTTCTCCTCCACCGATCTGTTCCTGTAAGGGCTCTCCACTCCTGGCTCTGTGGGCGTGCCCCGGGTCAGGCGAATCTCCTCTTGGCTCTGGCTGTCCACGTAAGCCTTCCCAGCCTTGATCAGCTCCACCGCATATTCGTAAAGCTTATCGAAGTAGTCCGATGCGAAATAGAGCCTATCCCCCCAATCAAAACCCAACCACCTGACATCCTCCATGATGGCTTCCACATAGCGAGCCTCTTCCTTGGTCGGATTCGTATCATCGAATCTCAAATTGCAGGTCCCCCCGAACTCTTGGGCTATGCCGAAATTGAGACAGATGGACTTAGCATGCCCTATGTGGAGATATCCGTTAGGCTCAGGCGGGAATCTGGTGGCAACCCTTCCCTGGTTTTTGCCCTGCCGAATGTCCTCGATAATGATCTCGCGAATGAAATCCTTGGGCTCCGGAAGCCTTCTCTCTTCCATGATGGTGCTTGTCTCCTAAGAGCCATCCAGTAATTCAAAGGGCATGATAAAAGGCTCCGTGTTTCAAGGTCAAGGCTGGAAACCGCTTAGGATGATCTCTCCCGTCTGGGCTTTTCCAGGTGAGGCGAATGCGTCTTGTCCGAAGGGAGTGTTCAGATCCTTATCTCCAGCGATTGGAAAGTAGAAGCGCAGGTACCGGAGCACTTACAGCACCTGAGCCTGGGTCTTCAAAGGAAGGCCCCAATCACCCTCTGGGTTGTGGTATCATAGGTCGACCCCAGGGTATGTGGATAGAATGGAGAGGAACCCAACTTGCCTTGTCCGGAGAATGAGTTTTTGGGGTGAAGGGGCTTGCCAGAAACTGCTCCGTGAAGGTTGAGTGCAGGGGGCCTTGTAGAGGCCACGGTGAAAGGAGGCGAGCGAAATGGGAGACGGGGGAGAGAGGCTCTGGAATGTGCCTCCGCACGAGGGCCTTTTCAGAACTCTGGTGGAAAATGCTCTTATCGGTGTGTATGTCTTCCAGGATCGTATCATCTATTGCAATAAGACCTTCGAGAGGATCCTCGGGAGAGAGGCAAGGGATATCTACAACTCTGACATATTCAGCTTCATTCATCCCGAAGATAGAACTATGGTCGCCCGAAGGGCGGCTTATAGGCTTGAAGGAAAATTGGCCCCCGAACCTTATACGGTGAGGATTCTCACCCCCGAAGGAGACATCAGATGGGTAATGCTTCTCGCCCAAAGGGTGACAGTTGGAGGAAGACCAGCGCTTTTGGGCCACATAATGGACATTACGGAGCTCAAGGATGCTCAGCTCCAGGTGGAATCCGCGAGGGCCCTTCTAGAGGAACTCTTCCAGGGCTCGCCTGAAGCCATAGCCCTTTTGGACAAAGAAGGGAGGGTGGAGAGAGTAAATGAGGCGTTCGAGAGGACCTTCGGTTGGAGTGCCGATGAAGCAGCGGGGGCCTTCCTCTGGGAGCTCCTGGAGCCCGACCAGAAGGCAAAAGAAGGGGCAAGGGATCAGGAGATGATCCTATCGGGCCATCTCGTCCGGTTGGAGACCAAGAGCCGAAAGAAGGATGGTTCCCTCCTGGATGTGGAATTTACGGGCTTCCCTGTCCGAGTTGGAGGGGAGATAAGGGGAGCGTACGCCATATACAGGGACATTACCGAAAAGAAAAAGGCCATTGTGGCCCTCGAGAGGGCGGAGAGACGTTACAGGGAGCTCGTGGAGCAGGTCCCGGCAGGGGTATACGAGATCGATGTCGAGACAGCACGCTTCCTCACAGTGAACGAATACATGTGCCGCCTCTTTGGATACACGAGGGAGGAGTTCCTCTCCATGACCGGCTTCGATCTTTGGACCGACGAGGGGAAGGAGATCCTCCGACAGCGGATCGAGGCAGTTCTTCGAGGGAGGCCCATTCCCCAAGTAGTGGAATACCCGGGAAAAACAAAGGACGGAAAGGACCTCATTGTCCGGATACATTCCCGTTTCGGAGAGGACGATTCGGGAAGGCCTATCGCCAGGGTAGTGATGGTGGATGTCACGGAGCAAAGGCGCCTCGAGGAGCAGTTTCTCCAAGCACAGAAGATGGAGGCCATAGGGAGGCTGGCCGGAGGGGTTGCCCATGATATCAATAACGCTCTCATGAGCGTGATGGGATATGCTGACCTTATTTTGATGAACCTCGGCGAGGCCCACCCTTTGGCCGAAGCTGCGAAGGAGATCAAGGAAGGGGCAAGAAGGGCGGCTTCCGTGACCAGCCAGCTTTTGGCCTTCAGCAGAAAACAGTTGATCATGCCCAGGGTGATAGACCTGAACGATCTCATGGAATCCATGGCGAAGATCCTGAGGCGGATCTTGGGAGAGGACATAAAGTTGGAAGTGAGATTCAGCAGAAAGCCTGTGTGGGTGAAGGTGGACCCGAATCAAATGGAACAAGTGATAATGAATTTGGCTGTGAATGCGCGCGATGCCATGCCGCAAGGGGGAAGACTTTTCTTGAGAACGGATCTCGTGGAACTCGACGAGGCTTCAATCTCCCGGATGCGACTGGAGCTGGACCCCGGATCGTACGGCAGGTTCACCATTGAGGATACAGGCCTTGGTATGGACAGGGAAACCATGAAGCACATATTCGAGCCTTTTTTCACCACCAAGGAGCTGGGAAGGGGAACAGGGTTAGGCCTTTCAACGGTATATGGGATCGTCAAACAGGCCAAAGGGGATATATTCGTGAGAAGCGAGCCGGGAAAGGGGACCACTTTCGACATATACCTCCCTTTGCATCCCGAACCCTCCCAGATGGAGGAGCGCCCAAGCGAAAGAGGGGATCTGAGCCCTCTCAAAGGAACAGAGACCATACTGGTCGTGGAAGACTCAGAGCCCGTGAGGCGTCTTGTGAAGGCTACGTTGGAGCGTTTCGGCTACAAGATCATGGAAGCTCCCGATGCCGAGACAGCTCTGAAGATGCTAGAGGGCACATCCCAACAAATTAGCCTCATAATCACGGACGTGGTCCTTCCTGGCATTTCAGGACCCCAGTTAGCGGAGAAAGCGGTGGTGATTCTTCCCGGGGTCAAAGTCCTCTATGTGTCTGGCTATCCAAGGGAACACTTGAAGGGGTGGAAGCTCCAGGGGCCAGAGTTCCACTTGGTGGAAAAGCCATTTTCGCCTCTGGAGCTCGTGAACAAAGTGAGGGATTTGTTGGACAGGTGAGAAAATGCCGGAGGAGAGACTCGAACTCTCACGGGACCAGGTCCCGGGGGATTTTGAGTCCCCTGCGTCTACCTATTCCACCACTCCGGCACCTGCAGCTAGACCCACTAGATTATATTGACTCTGTCCCCCCAGTGTCAATGAAGGCATAGCTCAGAGAGATCCCCTTTCATCTAAGGGCATAACGGCCTTCAGGGAGAGACCCCGTGGAACAGAAAGGGCCAGAGATCCGGCTCCTGGAATCCCTGGCCCTTTCTTTATCCAAGTGGAGCTGATGGGGATCGAACCCACGACCTCGTGAATGCCATTCACGCGCTCTCCCAGCTGAGCTACAGCCCCCCAAGAAGCAATTGAATTATATGGCCAAACCCAAGCAGAGTCAATTGTCGGGGAAGACCGCTTTTGGCGTAACTTCCGGGTTTGTCCCAGGAAGCCCCTGACCTCGGGTCGGCTACCTAGCAGAGGAGGGCCCCGCACGCTCCCCTAGCAATCACCCATGACCCTTCTCTCGAGCCCTTGACTTGCAGATTGATCCGGTTATACTGATAGTGCTGATTAATCTGAACATGACTCCAATTTACCTCAGAGTAGAGGACCACTGGCATGGCACGACAAACCCTATCCAACATGACAGATCCTAGTGAACCTCCTTGCTGCCGTGTGGAGTCCATCGTCACGGTGGATGAAAGGGGCCAGATGGTGCTACCCAAGGAAGTGAGGGAGAGGGCTGGGATAAGGCCAGGGGAGAAATTCGCCCTCGTGCTGATGGAAAAAGATGGACAGGTTTGCTGCATGGCACTCCTCAGGACTCAGGCCCTCTCGAGTATGGTGAGAGAGTTTTTGCGGCCTGTGGTAGAACAGACGTAGATTCGATTCCCATAGGCATCTTAGCGCCTGGATCCGGATGATCTTCGAGACCTGTTCGAGAAGGAGGGAGCATGGACGAGATCGAGATCAAGGAGAAGGTAAGAGAGCGATATGCCAGGGCAGTCCTCGAGAGAACGTCCTGCTGCGGCCCCCAGAGCTCCTCTTGCGGATGGACATCTTTTCAGGCAATGAGCGAGCTTATGGGTTACACCGAGGAAGAACTCTCCCAAGTGCCCGATGGAGCGAACCTCGGCCTTGGATGTGGGAATCCCGTGGCCCTGGCTTCCTTGAAAGAGGGAGAGACGGTCATGGATCTGGGATGTGGGGCCGGTTTCGACTGTTTCCTGGCCGCAAGAAAGGTGGGGCCCAAAGGAAAGGTTATAGGAGTGGACATGACCCCAGAGATGGTTCAAAAGGCCAGGGAAAATGCCAAGGTTGGTGGTTTCGACAACGTGGAATTTCGCCTCGGCGAGATAGAGCATCTTCCAGCTCCCGATAACTCGGTTGACGTGATAATCTCCAACTGCGTGATCAACCTCGTCCCGGACAAGGCGCAGGTTTTCAGGGAGGCTTTCAGGGTCTTGAAGCCCGGGGGAAGGGCACTCATCTCGGACATAGTGCTCAACGGAGAACTTCCTCATTTCATAAAGAACTCTGTGGCAGCGTATGTGGGTTGTGTGGCAGGAGCGGTGGAGGAGGAAGAGTATCTGGAGGCCATGAGGAAAGCCGGTTTTCAGGAGATAAAGGTCTTGGAAAAGACCTCTTTCCCCACAGATCACCTACTTCGAGATCCTACCATAATATCCATGGCGGAATCCCTGAAGCTCACCGAAGAGCAGATCTCCGAGGCCGCTAAAGCCGTATGGAGCATAAGGGTGGAGGCCTTCAAACCTTTGGTCCTTCCTCCCCGAAGGGAAACCGGTCTATAATGGATCATCCAAACTGGAGGGGGTCAACAATCCATGAAAGGGATCTCTAAAGAAATGGGTGCGATATCCTGGCGGCCTTTGCTTGTCATCTTTCTCTTGGTCGCGACCTTGGGAATTCTCGGTCTGCCCTCCATGGAAACCTCGCTTTGGGCAAAGTCCTCTGAGATAACCATCCTCCACACGAACAATGTCACAGGGCACCTTTTCGGCTGTCCCACTTGAGGCAATCGAGTGCTGGGCGGTCTTGCCCGGCGGGTCGCACTTGTCGAGGCAATTCGTTCCAAGGAAGGCAATGTGGTGGTTGTGGACTCCGGAGATCTCTTCTTCGATCGCAAGCAGGATGTGGACAAGGCCCAGGCACTTTCTAAGGCAGAGATCATAGCCAGGGCTTACAAGAAGATGGGAGTGGACGTCATAAATGTAGGGGATCTGGACCTCACCTTGGGGGTCGAATTTCTGGCCAATAAGGCCAGGGAAGGGCTTCCTTTGATCTCCGCCAACCTGATTGATGCCCCTTCGGGAAAATTGCTCTTCCCCCCTTACAAGATCAAAGAGGTGGGATCGTTGAGGGTCGCCTTCGTTGGGCTCTTTGGACTAGAGGTCGCACAAGCAGCTCAAAAGGCCACAGAGAATAGGGTAACTATCCTTGATCCTTGGACAGCAGCACGGAAGACATTGGAGGAGCTTCGAGGGAAGGCGGATTTGGTCTTGTTCCTTTCGGATATGGGCATGGCTCGCGATCAGCGCTTGGCCAAGGAGGTGGAAGGGATTCACTTCATCCTTGGCGGCCACGACGGCCGTTTCATGTCCTTTGCCCAACAGGAGTCGGTGAGCTGGCTCCTACAGTCATACTCCAAGGGGATGTACTTGGGAAAGCTGAAGCTCAAGTTGGAGGAGTTGGGACAGCCCATACAAGATGAAGCCAGGGTGGTCAGGCTCCAGCAGGAGATCTCGAAGCTCGATGGGCGCATAGATGCTCACAAGAAAGCCAAGGAGAGGGGATCGAACCCTTCCCTGGATCGTTCCATTGCTCAGCTGGAAGAGCAGAGGGCCTCCCTTTTGAAGGAACTCGAGGAGGCCAAGACGAAGGGTACCCAGGGCAATCGTTTTTCGTGGCAACTGGTTCCGTTGGACCCCTCTCTCCCAGAGGACGAGGAGGTCGCTCGCTGGATCCGAGAGGCAGGCATCGAGAAGGATTGAGGGCTAGAATTTCTTACAAGGTGTAAAGCGCGAGCACCATTTCCCGCCTCATGGAGGATTGTTCGGCAGGGAGACGGAACACCCGCCCCGGCCAAATGATTCCCTCCACGGTTTGGGTAGCCTCTCGGCCGGCTTCCTCAGGCTGGGAGGTCACCCTCAAGAATGTCTTCTCCCCTGAGAGGACACGCTTTTTTGCTCGCGTTTTGGCGATAAATGGCACGCATGTTGCGGACCACGTTGCTGAAGGCTGGTCTCTTCCGAGGGAATGGCCATGCGCATGACCCTGAGATTGAGGATTTACCTCAATTTTGTGCTCCTCGTAGTGGTCCTCTCGGCCCTCGGCTCGGTGCTTGGTGCCTATCTCTTCAGCCGAACCATTCTAGAAGAGGCCCAAAGGACTGTGAAACTCAACCTCAGGACAGCATGGGGGGTGATAGACGGAAAGCTCGAGCAAATGAAACTCGTTGTCACTGTCTTGGGTACGGGAAAGAGGGTCATAGGGGCTTTTTCCGGGGAAGAGTCCGAGGCTTCCAGAACCCTTCTGGAAGCTGCGAGAAGACAGTGTGGATTGGACTTCCTGGGCCTCACTGACCGCAATGGACGTGTGATCTTGAGGACCTTGGAGCCATACCACACGGGTGACGATCTCTCCCTGGATCCCTTCGTGAGCTCTGCCCTCAAGGGTTCGAGCAAAAGCGGTCTTGCCATCTTGACCGCGCAGAGGCTCAGGGCAGAAGGCGGGGAACTCGAAGAGAGGGCGTTTGTGGCCTTCGAGGCAACTCCAATGGCCAAGCCCAGGGCCAAGAGCTTCGAGACTTCCGGGATGGCCTTGGTCGCCGAGGCACCTGTGAGAGATGAGAGGGGAAGCGTAATCGGTGCGATCTATGGGGGAGTGCTCGTGAACCGGAATCATTCCCTTGTGGATCAAATGAGGTCGGCGGTCTTCGAGGAAAGACTTTACGGCGGCAAGCCCCTCGGTACAGTTACGATTTTTCAGTGGGACGTGCGCGTGGCGACCAATGTGATCCTTCCAAACGGTAAAGGGCCGTAGCCACGAGGGTCAGTGCCGACGTCTACGACAGGGTGTTGGAGAACGATGCGAGCTGGTACGATAGGGCCTTTGTTGTGGATGAGTGGTACATAAGCGCCTACGATCCAATCCATGACGTGGAAGGCAAGACCATAGGCATTCCTTATGCGGGGCTCTTGGCGCAGAAGTATGACGGCATCAGAGCCGCGCTTTGGAAATTACGCTGGCCTTCCAGTGGCGGCTGCAACACTCGTCCTGGGCATTGGAGTGCTGTTTGCAAGGAGACTTTGCGGCTCCATCTCGAGGCTGGCCGAGGCAGTAGGCCTTATAGCCACTTGGGATTACGACCTCTGGGTCCCGGAGCCCCGCTCTTAGGACGATGTGAGGGAGCTCACTCACGCTTTCAATGCCAGGGCTGAAGCCTTCCGGTCAAATGAATATCCCATGTCCTGGGCATGGCGAAGTGGAAGGGCCTCCCGGCCAAAGCCAGGGCCGCCTCCAGACCGCCTGCCCCTATGGCAATCATGCCCAAGCACCCGCCCGTGGTGCTGTGGCTGTCAGAACCAAAGAGGGTCCTCCCAGGGAGCCCGAACTTTTCCTGTGCACGTGGTGGGAGATAGCGTTTCCCGCAGGTGACAAGACTGCCCCGAACCTGGCGGCGGTGGTGTGGAGGTACCTGTGGTCGTCGACGTTCTTGGAATCCGTCTCGAGGATGTTGTGGTCTGTGAAGCTGGCAGAGAGCTGGGTCTTGACCCTATTGATCCCTATGGCCTCGAAGGGAAGGTACACCATTGTGCCTGTGGCATCCTGGGTGAGAGTCTGGCCCACGCGGATCCTTATCTCCCGGCCCGGTGCTGTTTGGCCTTCCACCAGGTGGCTTTCTCTGAGTTTCTCGGCGAAAGTGAATCCCATAGCTCCTGGAGATTCTCAGTCTTTGGCTAAAAGTTGAATGATTTCAATAGGGTCATTTTTCTTGGTCGTCACTACAGAGGCTGTGCGCCCAGCTCTTTGTGCTGGGGGGCTCCAACCCCCAGGGCCTTGAACAGGCTGAGCTGCTCGGGGCTGGGTGTCAAAAGACCCTGGATGTGTTTTCTCTGGGTCTTGGCCTCCACAGACCTCTGAAGCGAGAGCCTCTGGAGCACCCGCTCAGGCGAGCTGTGGATGTTGGCCAACTGGAGCCTTTGGCGCATGAGCCTTTGGATCTGAAGCGCCATGACACATATGAACACATGGGCCCGGACCCTGCGATCCACAAAGTGATAGACCGGCCGGATATCGAGGGAACTCCTGAGAGTCCGAAGAGAGCGCTCTATGTCCTGAAGCTCCTTGTAATGCAAGACCACCTCCTGGGGGGAAAGGCTTCGGTTTGTGGTCTCGAGGATGAGCTTTCCATCGATTAGGTTCTCCCAGCTTCGATTCTCCTCATTGGGAGCCCATCGGATGGTGCCATCCTCATCCAGCCAAAGCCTGTAGTAGCGACGAAGCTTTCTCCCTTTGAGGTAGTCGTGGAGGTGAAGCAGGGTGTCCTGATAGCTGAGCACACGGCCTTCTTTGGGGATACTACCCTCTTGCTGCCCATGGGTCCTGGCCACCCGGAAGGTCACATAGGAAGTCGCTTCCCGAAGGGAGGCCGTGCGATTCCTCCTTCTCTCCTTGGCAATGGCCTCGCTGTGGGCCACGACAAATCGCCTTCCATCCAAATGCACATGCAGGAAGCACTCCCTGTCCTCAAGAGGCACCTTCGCCTCCTCCCAGAGCCTGAGCTGCTCCTCGAGTCTGTCCTCGACAGCCTCAATGACCCTCCTTGTCACAGAGCTTCTCCTAAGTGGAAGGGCCACTATGTAGTCCAGCCCAGCCCCAGAGAGCACCTCCAAGTTGTCCTCACTGAGAAGCCCCCCTGTCGCCCACAACCACACACCTGTTTCCAAATCCACCGCCTACCTTGCAGAGGGAGGGGTGTAAGGGGGTCTGGAGGTGAATTTGGATTCCTAGGGACTGGGGGCCGAGTCAGAGGGCCGCCTCTGTTACCCCTTAGCCCCCAGATGGCTCCCTTTGAGGACGCACCTCTCCCTCCATCCGAATAGCTCCTTAGCTTCCCAGTGCCCCTCGCCTCTACCCGGATGGCCCCAAGGCCAGCTCTTTGATCCTGGCTCTCGCATCCACAAGCAATCCAAAGGAAGGATGCCCTTTCCCCAACCGAATGATCAGCCGACAAGAACGCTCCAACACCCGCCCAGGCAATCTGATCAAACGACATCACCGCGTCGAGGTTGAGCGCCAACACCATAATCCACCACCAGGCCGCATTCTGCCCAAACTTCCCCGAGGGCAACGGACCCCCTGCCAGGTCCTCCTTCATCACCAAATGCGCTTCCTCATTCTTCCCACAATGCTTATAAAACCACCCAATCAATGTTCTTCACAATCCCAAATACCTTGTGACGCTGACCCCTCAACTCCACAGTCGGAAATGGAAAACTGCGCTGAATTCCTATCCCAGGCAGCTCCAACTGCCTAATTGGCTCCCGCACAGCCAAATACCGATATACCGGCCACTTCTTGCTGCGCCCAATCTCATTGGGCACGAAACACACCTCCGCCCACTGCCTATCCGTCTCAACATACTGCCCATCCCCCTTGGCCTGGTCTACAATTTAATTGGACACTGGTCACGGATATAGTCAGGTAGGTCAGCGGAGTCAGAGGGTGTGGGGATGAAGGAGGGAGGAAGGGAGGTGGAAGTAGTGGCTTAAGCTTTAGCCTCTTGTGCGAAGGCCGATCCGAATGGGGGGGGCAGTAAGGTCGCGGAGGGCTCCCCACGCCCCCGAAGGATGGAAGGCATGGGCTTCGCCGAGGCATATCTCCTTTTTGGGCTGCAAGCAACGCACCTACACATCCCGGATAACAACATGCCTGGAAAAAAGCACGGCCCTCCAACGGAGACACGCAGAGCACATCCCTCTAGGGCAAGGGGGGCTAGCTGTCCTACATATGGGACACAGGACTCGGGAGGCGGGCCGAGGTCATTCCTTGTGGATATATTCCTTGGCTATTGCCCTTTTGTCGTAGCCTGAAAGGACGTGGAAGACCCTCAGTTTCCTCAGGGTCGATGAGGAAAACTGACCGATGGGGATGTAAATGATCCTGCATCCCATCTTCGCCGCCAGGCTGTGAAGCCAAGCCCTGGGCGGCCTCGAAGCCACGTAAACCACATTGGGCTCCAAGGTATAGTCCAGAGCCGCGACCAGGAGGATTTCGGGCTTCGACTCAAGGATCCTGTAAGCTGGATCCCTCCATATATCCGCCATGCGCCTCGGAGGATAGGTCATGACGAAACCACCATATTCGCACCGGCTTATTCCAGGCCCCACAATATTCTCCCCGAGGGGGGTCGAGTAGAACGCCATATCCGACTCCTGGTCGTGCTCCCCGTGCCAGGTCATGCGATAGGGATACTTCTCGCCTGTCTCATCGGGGTCGAAGATCACCACCACTGCTCCGACCCCCCCTCTGACCTTCCTCAGGTCTCTCACATAGATTCTCCCTTCATGCCAGTTCCTCAGGGTCTCGCGAATGTCTATCCCGTCCAAAAGGGAACTGGTGAAAGGCTCCACACGACTCCTCTCCTCCGAGAGAAGCCTCACCCCCTTCTCCTTCAAGTACGAGCCGAACCTCTCGATGAGTATATCCTCCGGAGGATAGGAGCAAAGGGCATCTCCCCGGAAGGCCTCGGCCCACTCGCCAGGCCTCGACTCCTTTCTTCTCTTTCTCACCGGGAAGGGAACAGCCCTCCTTTTCTTGAAAAGCCTTGGTCTTATCCGCAATCTCCTCACTCCCAACCAGAGATCCTCCCCGGTTATCCTGGTTGTGGGAAGATCTTCGGCAAGCTCCTTCTGCCACGGATAAGTGCACCCAAGCTCCCACAGCTCATACGCGAAGTTCTCGTCAACGCACGCTTTGGCCGAAGCCACCCATTGGAAGAAATCCGGGACCAATCTCCCATCCACGAGGGCGTAGTTCCTCGCAAATCTCATGAGGGTATGAACCTGCCATCGCTCGGGAAGAGACCCATATTTTAGCTTGTATATCCTGCATGTCCTCTGGAGCCACCTCCACATGGCCATCTGCCTGTCCATGGGTACCATGTGGCCCTCTCGGAGAGGTAGGGGCGCCCCGGCCTCCAGGATCTCCTGGAAGTTCATGGCCGCATCCCCAAGCCCCTCCCTTGGAAAGTGGCATCTTCTGGCACACCAGACCAAGGCATCATTCCTCAACTTCGCCTCATCGCGGATCCTCTCCGCTCCTCCGTCAAGGACTCTGAGATTCCCGGCCGGCCTCCCCACCGAGTCGAGAGGCTCCTCTGGAGGCTCAGGGGGAAGACCTTTCCTTCTCAGCTCGAACATGGCATGGAAGATAGGGGGTTCAGAGAGGATCTCTGCCATGGAGTCAGGGTGAAGATGAAAGACCTGGACTGCCTTCCTCTCCCTTCTGTCCATGGGCTCCGCAAGTGGCCCCTTGAGATCGGCCATTATCCTCTGGGCATGTGCCATTCCACAAATGAGGACAACCGGCGAGGCCTCACAGAGAAGTCTCCTCACCCTGAAGGCCATTCCCCTCTCCCTCAGCCTGTCGAGGGGGCTCGCCCTGTCCAAGAGATCGCTTTCCGTGACCTTCCTGAAATATGCCTCATGGCCAATGCGAGCTGCGGCATATGGATCAGGGAGCCTTTCCTGCCAGAGAAGGGGGGCATCTATATCCACATCCACGCACGAGACCTTGATCCCTCTCTCCAGCGCCCACCTCACCCCCTCAACCAGGGGATCTGCTGGGGCGATGGGGATGTAAAGGGGCTCTCCCCTCGAGGACTCGTAGAGTATGACGCTCACCTTGGGCAGTCTTGCAACCGCTCTCAGAACATATTCCTCAAGGGAGGCTGGGAGCTCGACAGCCACTGCCTTGGGCCTTATTTCCTCGAGGCCGAGACGCACCGCCTCCGCGAACTCAAGCCTCTCGTGGAGAACCGGAAGGATGTAAAGGCCTTCGTCTCTCAAGGCGAACCATTCTCTGCCCATCTTCCCCTCGGCTAACGCTCTTGGGTCCGCCACTGGGCCTTTTCCCGTTCACCTCTCCAGGTAGTGAAATGCCTCTTCGCCGAGAATCATCCTCACTCCCTCCCTCAGGGCCCACCTCATGTCCTTCCTCGAAGATTGCCTGAGGAGTTTCACTGCATAGCGGGCTATGTTTATGCCATCTCTCACCGTATAGCGCTCGTCTGCTTGGTGCGCCCTCTGGAGAAAGTCCACCACGTATCTCAATATTTCTTCCTCGCAAAAAGGGAGATTCTCCCTCAGTATCCTGAGCTCCTCCTCCCTTTCCGGAAAATCCACCAGAATTTGGGGCTGAAGCCTCGAGTGGATGTACTCGGGGAGCTCGTAGGTGCTCGCATCCTCGTTGAGGGTAGCCACGAAACGGAAATCCGGATGGGCCTTTATCTTGAGGCCAGTCACTATGGACTCTATGTATCGCCTATGGTCCAACAAGGGAGCTAGGGATGCCCAGGCCTTCTCGCTCATACGATTGCCCTCATCCAACACGCATACTCCCCCCCTTATCATGGCCGTGACGAGGGGACTTGCCACATACTGGATCTTGGCATCTGGGGATATTACGGGTGTGATGAGAAGATCCTCGGGACGGGTATCCATGGTAGCTTGAAAAATGTATACCTCTTTCCCCAGAAACTTTCCCGCAGCGTAGGCGAGGGTCGTCTTCCCGACCCCTGGTTTGCCCACCAACCTTGGGTTCATGGGGATATCGTCCGGCTCTACGACCATCCATGCCGCAAGAAGCTGCTTCCAGCACTCCTGTTGTCCCACCCATTTCATGGGAAATTCGTCAGGGTGGGAAAGATGCAGTTCCACACCCTCTATGACGATCACATCCTGTTTGGCAGCCAAAAGACCACCTCCTCTTCACCTCATTAGACGTTCCTAGGCCTAGAAAAGGGGGCTCAAGCCGCGGAAGGCCTCAACCTGAGCCCCACTAGGGACTCACCCATGAGGGCCCGTGCCCGAGACCCCTCTCCCCACATCCCGAGGTATTCGGGCCTCCTCTGGACGCCCTATCTTCTTCCTCCCCTATTCTCATCCGTCACCTGCTTCTCCCCTTTGGTCCACCTGCTTTTGCAATATTCTCGACAATCTAGACCGCTCGGTCTCACGAGCCTCATTTCCCCCAAAGGCCTCAGCTCAAGGCCTGAGTCTATTGACTATGGTCCTCACCCCTTTTACCATCCTCACAGTGTTCTCGATGAGGGGCTTGTCCTTTGGCTCGAGGAGCTTTCCCTCCAGCACAACGACACCGTTTTCTTCGCAACGCACGCTCACAGAACTGGGGCAGGTTATTTCCGGATGCCTTATGAGACTCTCCCTTATGGCTTTGGCCAATCTATAGCGTTGAAGAAGGCCCTTTGCCTCGTCTTTCTTCTCAGACCACGGGATCTGCTTGAATGAATTGAGAAGGATCTTGACCGCTGTCCCCTGGTCCAAAAGGCCAGTGTTAAGTACCAGGTGGTACTGGAGAGGATCAGCCCAATCCACCCCGAAGGCCTGGCGCACGAATTCTCCCCTCTCCTGATCAACCTCCTTGATCCTCCTTCTAGCTTGGGCCTCGCTATCTCCGAACCTCTCCATAACCGCCTTTATCCTCACAGCCAAAGGAGCGTCCACCCTCACATGGAAGGCCGTAGAGAGCTCCCTCAATATGGCCTGGCTTCCCCTTCCAATGATGACCACATTGTCCTTTTCCGCCTCATCGCATATGGCCTCATGGAGAAATGCGAGGAACTCCTTGGGCCTGTCCCTGAAAAGGGTATCGAAGAGGGGAAGCCCCTTCTCATCAAGGACCTCCAGCTCGGCCTTGAGATATTTCCTCTCCCTCGCTAGCTTCACGAGCTCATCCCTGTCGAAATACCTGTACCTGAGCCTCTTTGCCAGCTCTTTCCCAATGGCAGCACCACCACTACCCAAGGTCCTCGAGATCGTTATGACCGGCATGAATCACCTCCCCAAGTAGTCTCCCCTCCTTTCAGCCCAAGCTGAGCCCGTAGCCCCCTTTTCCCAGTTGAAACAATTATATACTCAAAGAGCGTTCTTGGCACGCTTCTTTGGGATCGCACAGCTTGGGCGAAGCATTATATTATTAGAGGGTCAAAACTGAGATTCGGGAGATGGATCGAGAGTGAGAGGATACGAGACCTTTCCTCACACAGGTGATCTGGCCCTCCTCATAAGGGGAAGGGACCTCAGGGAGCTCTTTCTCAACGGGGCGATGGGGCTTTTTTCCGTCATAACCGACAGGCGGAGGATAAGAAGGAGACTCAGGAAAGAAGTGGCCCTTTCCGATCAAGCAAGGGAGACCTTGCTTGTCCAGTGGATGGGCGAGCTTCTCTTCCTTTACGATGCGAGAGGGTTGCTCTTCAGGTCATTCAATATAGAGGAGATAACCGAAACCTCGATCAAGGCCTCGGCCCTGGGTGAGCCGTTCGATGAGGGGCGGCACCCCTTGAAGACTCAGGTAAAGGCCGTGACTTACCACGGGATAAAGATAGAGGAGCGAGGAGGGATCTTGAGGGCACTTGTGGTACTCGACATTTAGCCTCGAGGACCCGATTTGGAAGTGTGCCCCTGGGAGAGGACATGAGGGACTCAAGGCCTCGGGATGTGTCCCCTGGAGGTATAGGTGAGCAAGGGATATCCAAGGAGCCTGGGGCTCCAGAGCTGAGGTTTGATTCGGCCTTCACGGATGGGCCTCCTTTGGGCTCAACCCCATGAGGAAGGAGGGAAAGAAATGTCTTCGGTGAAGATCGAGAAGGTGGATCAGTGGAGATGGCGCATACCCAAAGAGGGAAAGATGCGCACAGAGGGCCTTGTCTTCGCCGATGAGGCCATGATGAACGATATTCAGAAAGATCAAAGCCTGCTTCAGGTTGCCAATGTAGCCACGCTGCCGGGAATTGTTGGACCCTCTATGGCAATGCCGGATATCCACTGGGGCTATGGTTTCGCCATAGGAGGGGTCGCTGCTTTCGATGTGAGCTCTGGCATAGTATCTCCGGGGGGGGTCGGATACGACATAAATTGAGGCGTGCGACTCATGCGCTCAGGTCTGAGCCGCACGGACGTGGAGAAAGTGATACATCAACTGGTGGATGCGCTTTTCAGAAACATCCCTTCCGGGGTGGGATCCCACAGGAAGGACCTGAAGCTAGATCCAAAGGAGCTCTCCCGTGTTCTGGAGAAGGGCGTGAAATGGGCCTTGGAGAGGGGCTATGGCTCGGCTGATGACCTGGAGCATATAGAGGCCAGGGGATGCATACCAGGGGCCGATGCCTCCAAGGTGAGCGACAAGGCCATGGAAAGGGGAAAGGCGCAATTGGGGACAGTGGGCTCCGGCAATCATTTCGTGGAAGTGGGTTACGTGGAGGAGGTCTTCGATGAGGAAGCGGCCAGGGTCCTCGGCCTGGAAAAGGACATGGCCACGGTCCTAGTTCACACTGGTTCCAGGGGGCTCGGTCACCAGGTCTGCGACGATTACATAAAGGTCATGATGAAGGCCTCCAGGGAATATGGCATAGAGCTCCCGGATCCACAGCTTTGCTGTGCGCCAGTGGACTCACCCGAGGGCAGGGATTACCTGGCTGCAATGGCCGCTGCAGCCAACTTCGCCTTCGTGAACAGGCAGATGATAAGCCACTGGGTCAGGGAGACCTTCGAACAGGTCTTCGGATTGGGTCCCAAGGACCTGGGACTGGAACTGGTGTACGACGTGTGCCACAACATGGCGAAGCTGGAAGAGCACGAGGTGGATGGGAGGAAGATGAAGCTCTGCGTCCACAGAAAGGGTGCCACGAGGGCCTTCCCTCCAGGCCACCCGGAGGTGCCCCAAAAGTACAGGGAAGTGGGCCAACCTGTGCTGATCCCCGGTGACATGGGGAGATGCTCTTATGTCCTCGTGGGCACGGAACAGGCTTTCAGGGAGACCTTTGGCTCTACCTGCCATGGAGCTGGCAGGGTCATGAGCCGCCATCAGGCCATAAAAGCATCCAAGGGAAGGTCCATATCCAAAGAGCTCGAGGAGAAGGGCATAGTGATAAGGGGGGCGAGCAAAGCCACATTGGTAGAGGAGATCCCCGAGGCTTACAAGGACGTGAATAACGTGGTGAACGTGGTCCACGGGGCTGGAATAAGCAAGAAGGTCGTGCGGTTGAGGCCCTTGGGCGTGATAAAGGGTTGAGAGAGGGCCTCTCGGCCCCATCCTTCACAAAGGAGGTGAGTGATGGGGCCTCTCCAAGGGCTTCCTTTTGGGAAAACCCGATCCTTTTCCTCAGGTGTGATCCTGGCCTGGGTCGCAAGATCCAAAAGCCTTTTGGGCCATGAGGGGGCTTCGAGCCCTGAGGTCATGGGCCTTCAAGAGGACCCTGGAGGGAGGGTTTGAGGAGGATCCCCCGAGGGGAAGTCGAGGCCTTTTCAGCCCTGAATTGGGAGTAAGAGGCCTCCAAGAAGGCATACCCTCATTCCACCAGGATCACCTGAATGTCCATGACGTTGGTGCGGGTTGGCCCTGTGATTACCAGATCTCCGAGGGCCTCGAAGAAGTGATAGGAGTCGTTTTCATCGAGGTACCTTAAAGGGGAGAGGCCCAGCCTCCTTGCCCTGGCAATCGTCGTCCCATCTGCTATGGCCCCTGCGGCATCCGTGGGACCGTCTGTGCCGTCTGTGCCAGCACTCAAGAAGACCAGGTCCTCCATTCCATCCAGGGCCATAGATGCGGAAAGAGCGAGTTCCATGTTCCGGCCGCCCTTCCCTTTTCCCCTCAGGGTCACCACAGTCTCCCCTCCTGAGAGGATACAGCATGGGACCCCTATGGGGTTGCCTGTGGCCTTCACCTCTTTGGCAATGGATACGAGTGCCTTGGCCACTTCCCTAGCCTCCCCCTCTAGTCTCGAGGTCAGGATCATCGATCTGTAACCCAGGCTCTCGGAAAATTCTCTGGCTGCCATTAGGGCCTGGAGATTGCTTCCAACGATCTCCCAGTGACACCTCTGGAAACAGGGGTCGCCATCCTTCGGCGTATCGGGGATCTTCCCCGCAACTCCACGATCCATTACCCCTCTCACAGCAGGTGGAACCTTGTCCCACAAGGAGTATTTCTGGAGCACCTCCTTGGCTTGGAGAAAGGTGCTCTTGTCAGGCACTGTGGGCCCGGAAGCTATGACGTCGAGATCGTCCCCTATTACATCCGAGAGGATCAAGGTGATGAGGGTAGCTGGAGCTGCTAGCCGAGCGAGCTGCCCTCCTTTCACCGCAGAGAGGTGTTTCCTCACTGTGTTCACTTCATGGATTGTGGCCCCGCAGGAAAGAAGAACCCTGGTCACCTCTTGCTTGTCCTTCAAGGTTATGCCCTGGACAGGCGCGACCAAAAGGGCAGAGCCTCCCCCTGATATGAGCCCAATGACGAGATCCTCTTGCCCCGCAGAGGAAAGGAGATCCATGATCCTCTGAGTCCCCTTCACCCCCCTCATGTCTGGGACAGGATGAGAGGCCTCTTCAACCGATATCTTCCCCAAGGCGAGGCCATGTCCTTCCTTCACCACGAGGCTCCCCCCCTCTATCCGATCCCTGAGAATCGCCTCCAGTGCCTTGGCCATGGGAGCCGACGCCTTTCCCGCTCCTACTACGAGAACCCTCTTGAATCCCCCTAGATCGAAGACCCTCTCGCCCACTCGGAGCTTCCCATCCTCTAGGGTCACTTTCCTGTAGACCGCCTCTTCGGGATCCACGGCCTGAAGACCAGCACGGAAGATATCCATGGCGATCTCCCTCATCCTCTGGAGCCTGTCCCCTTCCCCCTTTCCGTGAAGCGAGTTGTCCCTCCCCTTTTCCATGTCCGCGCCCCTCCCCTCTTTCACGGCGAGCCGAGCCCTCTCGCAACATCCCTCAATTCTCCCACATCAGCCCCGAGGCACCAAGCTGAAAGGAGGGCTACCATGAATGGCTCCGGCGGGATGCCATTCTCTTCACAGGGAATTTCCGTCGCTTCATCACCTTCTGGCGAGAGAAAGATCTTCCCTCCTGCCATCCATGCCCCCCTTTCCACTCGGCCCTTGGCAGATATCCAAAGGGTCTCTCCCCAATGTCTCCCCTCGAGGAGCCTGAGGTTGGGCTCGTCTCTGTTCAAGATGAGGATATCCTCTGGACCCTGGTTCATGAAGACCCTGCTTTTCGTCCTCACTATCTCCATTGGATCACCGTGCCTGTCCAGGTGGAGGGGGAGAACATTGAGTATTGCGGCAATATGTGGTCTGAAATGCAATACGCTTTCCAACTGGAAGCTCGATACCGCGAGGGCAATGGGGCCTTTCTCTTCCTCGAGGAGTAGCTCCGAAAGGGGCTTTCCCTTGTTTCCACCGAAAGGCATGGGCCTTCCCAGTCGGGACATGATCCTGCTTAAGAGCTCCACCGTCGTCCTCTTCCCAACGCTTCCAGTGACAGCTACGAGCTGGGGCCTTTCCATCTCGAAGGCCGCCTCCATCTCGCTCAACACAGGAATTCCCCTCTGCCAGAGGCCCCGGACGAAAGGGAGCCTTGGATCAACCCCTGGACTCCTGACGACCAGGTCCACTCCTTCCATGAATTGGAGAGTGTGACCTCCCATCTCCACAGGACAGTGGGATAGATCTCCTGGAATGGAGACCTCTCCTTTCTCGGAGATCCGCACTTGGGCGCCTTTTCTCAGGAGGAGTCTGGCCACTGCAATCCCCGTTGTCCCAGCACCTATCACCCCCACCTTCAATCCAGTGACCCTTCCCAGAGGAGCAGGAAGAAGATGCCATCTCATCTCCTCCACCAACTCCACTGTCCTCTGGAGAGGAAGGCCATCAACTGATGTCTCGGGTAGGCCGCTCACCCCATCCACTGCTCCAGCCTGGGCCAAGGATTCCATAGTACGACGGATTTCATCTCCAGAGGGCAGAAGGTCCTTTCCCGTGAGCACGGAAAGTGCGGCTACAAGCCCGTATGCCCCCCAATTGGACACCCCCGATACCACCACATAGTCCGTGAGGACCGCTGAAGCAATCTTCTGACCATGCTGAATGAACTCCATTACCCCCTTGAAGACCCTCCCCATTCCCACCTCATTTCCACCATCGCCAATGCCTATCGTGACTACATTGTGGGATTCCGCCTTTCTGAAGAGCTCGTCTATGGGCTCCACCAGGGCCGTTATATCCTCCCCCCTCATGTTGTAGTATCTGCCATCCCTCGCCCTTGCGGGTCTCTCCACTGCCACTAAGTGGGAGAACCCACCCCTTTCCAGAAGGTCATCCCTGAAGGTCATGACAGGCTCGGCCGAGATTGCCTTGAAGAGGTGCACCTGGTGAGAATCCGTGATGTAACTGACTTCCTTGCCCAATCTTCTCAATGCCTGACCGAGGGCCAGGGCTCCGGGTGGCCCATCTGTCTCACCGGCTTTCGCCTTTAGAATTGGAAAACCGCTTGCGATCAGGACCCTCTTGCCACCTAGGAGGCTCAGAGCAGCTAGCCTCAAGTGGTCCCTCTGGGTGAGGAAGAATATTTTTCTGTGGCCTGGATCCTGAGCTATTATGTTCTCGATGGATGCGATTCGCGCTCTCACTTCTCTGTTGCCTCCTTCTCGAGGGTTGACAACGAAGGCGGCCTCTGGTACTCACTCGGAGGGCCTCTCGAGTCCCTTAAAAGGATACCAATGGAGGAGGAAAATGCCGAGACTTGGTTATGTGGAGCCGGAAGAAGCTGATGCCTTCACGAAAAAGCTATTCGATCAGGTGGGGATGGTCCCGAATCTCTATTGCGTGATGGCCAACTCCTCTACGGTTTTCGATGGCTTCCTGAAGCTCACGAGGTGCCTCGAGGCATCCAAACTGGACAAGAAGACCAGGGAGATGATCTACCTCCTCACGTCCCAGATAAACGGATGCGAGTACTGTCTGGCCTCCCACACGAGCACTGCTGTGGAACATGGGGTGATGACCAAGGAGGAGACAATTCAGGCCAGGAAGGCCCAGAGCCCGGATCCGAGAACCCAGGCCATTCTCAGCTTCGCCAAGGAGGTTGTGGAGAAAAGAGGTCATGTGAGCGACGAGACATTCGATCGGCTCAGGGAGCATGGATTTTCAGACGAGGAGATAGTGGAGGCAATAGGCACGATCGCCCTGGCCACCCTCTCCAATTACGTGGCAATTGTGAGTCAGGTGGAACTGGATTACCTGGATGCGCCCCAACTGGAATAGAGAGTAGGGAAGAGGAGGTGTCACTCCCCAATGCCCAATTATCTGGACATCCTCCTGGGCAAGGCATACGAGTCCATGGAGGGAGAGCTTTACAACAGGTATAGGGAGAAGGACGAGGAGAGGGGAAAGGAGAAGATCCTGTACTACGAGGTCTCCCTCATGCAGGAGAGGCCATGGGATTACTTGAGGGACAGGGTATATCCGGCCTTCGCCCGTTACCTCAGGGACAAGTCCCTCGATCCTGAAACTGCCCGGGGAGTGGTTGTCGTTGTCTTCCACGGCTCGAGATGCTATCTCCTCAGGGGGGAGGATTTCATAGAGGTCTTCAAGGAAATGGAGGGGCTGAATCAGAGTGCCTTTCACTTCCGAGTCCTGAGGTGGCTGAACCCCTGAATCTCCCATCCGCTCCTCATCCGGGCTCAGGCAGTGGGATCATGATTTGGACCATGAGGCAGATCCCCGGCCAGCGGGGATCTGCAAGGAAAAGGCATTCCAGAGTGCTCCAGGGAAACGCACTCCCTTGAGGCTCGGCCTTCGGGTGGGCTGATTCCGACACGTAAACAGAAAAAGGGCGGGCTTTGAGCCCGCCTTGCCCTCACCTGAGACATTCTCAGGTGTGTCAGGCCGTCTTGACCTCTATCCTCCTCACACCAGCCGCCTCTGTCTTGGGAAGGGTTATCTTGAGAACGCCATCCTTGTAGGTGGCGTTTACTTTTTCCAGATCCACCTCCGCAGGAAGCTGCAGGGTCCTTGAGAAGGCTCCGAAGGACCTCTCGATCCTGTGATAATTTTCGCCCTCCTCCTCCTTCTCCTGTCTGCGCTCGCCCTTCAGGGTGAGGAGATTGCCCTGGATGGATATGTCGATGTCCTTAGGGTCCATCCCAGGGAGCTCGGCCCTGACTATTATCTCCTTGGCAGTCTCGGAGACATCCACAGAGGGAATCCACTGCCTCCCAGCAGTGGTCCTGAAGGGCCAGCCCTCGAAGAATCTGTCAAAGAGGCTATCGATCTCCCTGCGAAGGGTGGAAAGCTCGCTTCTGTCTCTCCAAGGAATCAGGTCGAACATCTCGATCCCTCCTTTCATTCAGTTTTTTCCCTTCGTTCTTTCCGTTATAGAAAATTGATCTCGTGGACCTCTCTGTCAACCCCCCTTTTGGAAGGCCTCTCAACTTGGAAAGAAATTTGAAATGGCTGAAACAGAAAGGAGAGATCTTCTCAGATATGGATCTTCCACATGGAGGTGCAACCAGTTGAGGACCAAGGGAACTTCCAACTGATGCAACCATACCCGAGACATGACGGCTCGGAATAGACTTCTACAGGCCAGTTTCCCTTGGGCCTCGATAAAAAACCCTCAACCTCCTTCTACTGGAGGAAATATGGCCACATCGTCCCCATCATTGAGGACCAGGGTCAAAGGGGCATTTCGGCCATTGACGAGGACGACTTTGGGGGCATCCAGGGGAAGGCCCAGCTCCACGAGCAATCTCTCCACATCCGACCCATCGGGAATCACAACTGAACCTCGGCCTCCCCCTTCGAGCCTTCCCAATTCCCTGAAGTTGGCAAATAGCCTAACCCTCACTTCCACCTTCACTTCTCCTTAGGGCCCGATGGATCCAATTCCAGAAGCCCCAGTTCTTCCAGCTTCTCCCTTGTAGGGATCCCGTCTTGGTCCCATCCCCTCACCCTGTAGTAGTCCTCCAGCATCTCCTCCAAATGGCACACCATTCCCTTTCCTGGACCTTCGGGAAGCGGCTCCCTGAGCATCCTCGGGGGCAAGGTATCGTCTTTTCGGGAGAATCCAGCCCTCGCCAGAAAGAGCCTTTCTGCGTTGAATATCCTCTCTCCTGCCTTCTCCAGCTCTCGAAGGGTGTAGTCAGCCCCTGTTGCAGCGTTGAGAAGCTCCATGATCCCCACAGGGGGGGCCATGAGTTCCGGTTTTATCAAGTTTCTCACAGAGTAGAATACACAGAGGCCTGCCGAGTCTATTATGCAGAAAAGATCCTGCCATTTGGCTACGACCGGTGGCTTGTCTTTCCAGGTGAGAGGGTCCACGTTGCAGGGAACGCCCAGAAGCTCGAAGTAAGCAGGATCGCCCCTCATGTGGGATGCGCCTATGGGTGAGGTCGCATAAGCCAACCCCATCCCCTGCTCCCCCCTCGGCTCGTATCCGGCAAAATCCTGACCTTTGGCCACCATTGCCAGCTCGGGGTGACCGTACTTGGTGGCCATTCGCAGGCTCCCCTCAGCAAGCACATCCCCAAACCCCTCCCTGTAACCAGTCATCCTAGTGAGCTCCACCAGGGCCTCGGCGTCGCCGAATCTGAGCTTCCGGCCAACGTCCTTCTCGGGCAAATAGCCCTTTTCGCTCAGCTCCATGGCACACGCGATGGTCGAGCCCATGGAGATGGTATCTAGCCCCAGTTCGTTGCAGATGTAATTGGCTTTGGTTATAGCGGCCAGGTTGTCTACTCCACAGTCCGAGCCCAGGGCGTATATGGTCTCGTATTCTGGGCCCTCTCCTTCTCCCTCAAAGGGGGGCTCCTCAACCCTAGTGACCCTGCCACAAGATATGGGACAGGCGAAACATGCCCTGTGGCCCACGAGGAAGGTTCTGGTCAGTGTCTCTCCGTGGATGGCCTCCCATCCCTCGAAGCTACCAGTCTGAAAGTTCCTTGTGGGAAAGACTCCATAGTTCTGGGTTGCCATGACCGTGACCGCTGTCCCGTGGACCCTCAAGGGAGGCGGGCTGTTCTTGTAAGTCTCCTTGAATCTCTTCATGAGCTTACCATTGATCTCCTTGAAGGCCTTGGGATCGTGAATGGGGACTTTGCCAGTTCCCCTCACCACAACAGCTTTGAGATTCTTGGAGCCCATCACTGCGCCCACCCCTGAACGACCGGCAGCACGATGCTTGTCGTTCATTATGGCAGCGAATCTGACAAGCCTCTCCCCCGCAGGCCCTATGCAGGAGACCCGGGCCTGGGGATGGGTCTCGGCCCTCAAGATATCATCTGTCTCGTGGGTTGTTTTACCCCAGATCCCAGTTGCATCCCTAAGCTCCACTCTCTCTCCGTCCACCCACAGGTAGACAGGGGAGGAGGATTTGCCCTGGAATATGATCCCGTCCCATCCGGCTTTTCTCAGCTCAGCTGGGAACATGCCACCCGAATTGGAACAGGTTATTGCCCCTGTAAGGGGCGAGAGGGTCGTTACCATGTACCTCGCGCCAGTTGGGGCACCAGTGCCAGTGAGGGGGCCTGCCATCATGATGAGAGGATTCTTGCCGCAAAAGGGATCTCCTTTGGGATCGGCCTCTTTGAGAAGATAGCGGATCCCAAAGCCCCTGCCGCCTATGAATTCTTTTGCGGTTTTGGCATCCAGGGTCTCCTCCCATGTCCTTCCGCTGTCAAGATCCACTCTGAGGATTCTTCCATGCCATCCCTTCATTTCCCCTGACCTCCACCTTCGCAATGGCCAAATCTCCTCTCTAGCTTAACCAAGCTCCACCATGAACGCAAACCCCAGTGCTCTGAGGGCCACCTGCAGGAGAGGTCGGTCCCATGGATCTTCCCTCGGTCACGAGAAGGGGGGAGATGGCCCCCAGAGGATGCGAAGGAGTGCTCTCTAGGATCTGGCCCCCCGGTCCACGTGCTATGGGACCCTATCCACGGTTGACAAAGGGGAGTGGGAAGATCGAGAATCCATCTTCAAAGTTCGCCCCGGGCTCGAGGAGCGAGGAGAAATTGCCCATTGCGAGAAGGGAGGATGAGCCTTGAGAGTCCTATTCATAGTTCCTCCGTATCCCATAGAGGAATACCCAGCTCTTGCAACGGGATCCGTTTACTTGGCATCTGTGCTCAGGGACCAAGGGCACAGCGTAGAGGTTCTCGACCTGCTCATATCCGAGCCGAACCCTGAGAAGGTCTCACGGGCAGTTGAGGAACAGGACCCGGATCTTGTGGGAATAACCTCAGTCACCATGACCTTCCCCATGGCAACGAGGATAGCCTCCTGGGCAAAAGAGGCAAAATCCAGCACCATTGTGGCCCTGGGCGGCCCCCATGTGACCTTTGTTCCCGAAAGAAGCCTCCTGGAATGCCCGGAGGCTGATCTCATTGTCCGGGGAGAGGCAGAGGAGACAATTCTCGAGCTGGTCGAGGCCTTGGAGAAGGGAAGAGACTTGAGAGAAGTGAGGGGCATCACCTTCAGGGAGAAGGGAGGGTTCCTTTCCACACCGGATAGGCCCCTTTTGAGAGACCTGGATTCATTGCCTCCTCCTGCATGGGATCTCCTTCCTTTGGCCAGATACAGGGTGCTCAGGGGAAAGGTGGGAGTTCTCTCGAGCAGGGGTTGCCCTTATGGATGCATTTTCTGTGTCGGTCACAAGATGGTGGGGAAGAAGGGCAGGTTCAGGGATCCAGCCAAAGTGGTGGATGAGATGGAGTGGCTTGCAAAGAGGGGATTCACCTCGATAGGCATAGATGACGATCTCTTCACTTTGAGAAGGGGCCATGCCTTGGCCATATGCGAGGAGCTTGCAAGCAGGCGTCTTCCCATCACTTGGCACACGTTCGCTAGGGTGGATACCGTTGACGAGGAGCTTCTCGGCGCAATGGCCAAAGCAGGTTGCACGGATCTCCTTTACGGGGTGGAAAGTGGCTCCCAGGAAATACTCGATGGGATAGGGAAAAAGATCACCTTGGAACAGGTGAGAAAGGCAGTGCGCATGGCCGAGAATGCTGGCATAAGGGTATTTGCCTCCTTCATCCTCGGTCTGCCTGGGGAGACGCGCGATTCTCTCAAGCTCACCCGTGACTTCGCTCGCTCTCTCGGATGCAAATACGGCTTTCACGTCTTGGCCCCATTTCCCGGAACCAAGATATGGGAGAATCCCCAGGCCTTTGGAATGAAGATACTCACAGAAAGGTGGGACCATTACGATGCCAACAGGGTCATCACACTGACAGATGGCCTGAGCCCTAGGGATGTGGAGAGGATCCTCGAGGAGTACGACCAGGGGATAAGTAGGTATTGCTATGTGCAGGAAAAGAAGGTCATGGACGGGATTGCCTCGGCCCAGGAGATAGAGGAGGTGAGATTGAGGAATGTTATCAGACCATTGGCCTGGGAGATCCTGAGGAGGGACCTCCTGGAGAAAGAGGGTCTCATCAAAGGCTCCATCTCCCGAGATGAGGCCTTTGGGGAGCTTTGCTCGAGATTGAGTGAGCGGGTGCCCTTCTCCAAGGAACAGGTCTCGGATGCCATGGGGGAATGGGGGAGGGAAGGTCTCTTGAAGGCCCAAAGGATCTCAGATGGCTGGCTCTTTAGGTGGGCCTCCAATGAGGAGCTCGTGAACGATTCTGGGGCCCAGGACTGGGAGACTCCCTAATCCCATGGACGGATCCCCACCTCCGAGAGGGCCTTCTCCAATCTGTTTTTGAGACCGCTGTGGCGATGGCGAATTTGATCGTTTTTCACAGCTATGGCCAGGGCCTTGTAAGTTCCGATCAGCACGACTAGCCTTTTGGCCCTCGTCACAGCCGTGTAGAGGAGGTTCCTCTGGAGCATGAGGTAATGCTGGGTGACAACTGGCATCACAACTGCCGGATATTCGCTCCCCTGGGACTTGTGAACGGATGTCGCATATGCTAGGACCAGTTCGTCTAGCTCGCCAGGACCATACTCCTTTTCCCCTTCCTCGAACCTGACCCAAAGGGTCCCGGTTGCCCTGTCCACTTTGCTCACTCGTCCTATGTCTCCGTTGAACACTTCCTTCTCGTAGTTGTTCCTTATCTGCATGACCCGGTCCCCTTCGGATAGGACCTGAGTGCCCTTGACTATGCCCCTTTTTCCAGGGTTGAGTCTCCCCTGAATCAGCCTGTTGAGCTCCTCTGTGCCAAGAGGGCCTTTGTGCATTGGGGTGAGGACTTGGATGTCCCTCAGAGGATCTAGGCCGAATCTAGCTGGAATGCGCTCCACGACCATGTCCAGGATGATCTGCTGGATACGGGCCGGCTCGGACTGGGATATGAAGTAGAAGTCGGACAGTTCCCCTCCTTGCCCTTTTGGCCAGGTGGGCATCTCCCCTCGGTTTATCCTGTGAGCATTGAGGACTATCTGACTTCTAGCTGACTGGCGGAAGACCTCCGTGAGCACCACCACCTTGGCCAAGCCCGAGTGGATCACGTCCCTGAAGACATTGCCAGGGCCCACCGACGGTAGCTGGTCAGCATCTCCGACCAGGATGAGACTCGAGCCAGTGGGTATGGCCTGAGCCAAATGGCTCATCAGTGGAAGGTCCACCATGGACGCCTCATCCACCAGGATCAGGTCTCCTTGAAGGGGTCTGTTCCTGTTGCGGAGGAATTTCTTCTGGGTTGGCTGGAACTCGAGAAGCCTGTGAATTGTCTTGGCCTCTCTTCCCGTTGCCTCCGAGAGCCTTTTCGCTGCTCTTCCCGTGGGGGCTGCAAGGAGGGCTGTCTTGCCCTCCTCCTCTGCCAGGTCAAGGAGGGCTCTCATGGCAGTGGTCTTTCCCGTCCCAGGTCCCCCTGTCACAGCCAGGATGGGAACCCTGAAGGCCCAGCGCAAGATCTCCTTTTGTCCATGGTTGAGCTCCAGGGCATGGTCCCCCTTTTCATCCCATCTCTCCACGGCCCAAGGCCCCAGATGGAAAAGGCCTTTCCCGAGGCTTATCCTCAGGAGGGAATTGGCCGTCTCCTTTTCCGCCTCGTGAAGCCATCTCAGATAAACCCTCGGCTCCTCCTCCCCTTCCCCTTCGAGGACCACCTCCCTTTCTCTGACACACCTCAGGATGGCCTCCTCCACCAACTCCTTCCTCACACCCAGGAGCTCGGATGCTGCCTTCACCAGTTCTGACTTGGGCGCGAAAACATGGCCTTCCTCGCACATTGTCTGGAGGACATGCACCACCCCAGCCCTGCATCTGGCCATGCTGGTCTCCCCCAAGCCCAGGCTCCTTGCTATGGAATCGGCCTTCTTGAACCCTATCCCGAAAATCTCCCTGGTGAGCCTGTAAGGATCCTCCGAGACCCTCGCTATGGTGTCTCGACCATGGAGCTTATAGATCTTGTGGGCAAAGGCTGGGCTCACCCCATGACCCTGGAGGAAGACCATCACTTCCCTCACTCCCCTCTGGGCCTCCCATGCTGTCTTGATGCTGGCTGCCTTGGCAGGGCCTATGCCATTGACCTCGGTCAGTCTCTCCGGCTCGTTCTCCAGAACCCTGAGGATCTCTTCCCCGAAATGATTCACCAGTCTCTCCGCCATAACCGGCCCTATACCAGGCACAATTCCCGAAGACAGATACTGGACCAGTCCCCTTCTGCCGCTTGGAGGCTTGACCTCTGCCCTATCCACCTGAAACTGTAATCCGTATCTCTGATTCTTGACCCAGCCTCCTTCGAGCCTCACCCGAGTCCCGGGAATAGCGGCGAAGGTGCCCACAGCCGTGATCTCGTTTCCGTCATCCAGGGCCACTCTCGCCACCACGAAGCCCTCTTCCTCGTTCTCATACAAGACCCTCTCCAGGGTGCCTTGGAGAGTTATCGGCTCTCTCTCATCCACCTTTCCATCACCCCTCTTCCCTGGAGAATCCCATCCATCCCAGGTCTCGAGAACCACCTCTGGCTCCTAGCCCTCCTCATCTCCCAGGAGGGCATCAGCGAATTCTCGAGCGCGGAAGACTTGCAACGCCTCCATTTGTTCCCCCACCCCTACAAACCTGATGGGAATGCCAAGCTCCCATGCTAGTGCCACCAAGATACCACCCTTTGCCGTCCCATCGAGCTTGGTCATGGCCATCCCGGTTACTCCCAGGGCCTGATGGAAGAGCTTGGCCTGGGAAAGGGCATTCTGACCCGTAGTGGCATCGAGGATCAGCAAGACCTCGTGGGGGGCACCCTCTTGGACCCTCCCCGCAACCCTCTGTATCTTCTTGAGCTCGTCCATGAGATTCGTCTTGGTATGGAGCCTTCCAGCAGTGTCGACTATGACCACATCCAGCGACCTTGCCTTCGCGGCCTGAAGGGCATCGAAGACCACTGCAGAAGGATCTGCTCCGTGTTGCTGACGCACCACCTCTATCCCAAGCCTATCCCCCCATGCCACTAGCTGTTCTATGGCCGCAGCCCTGAAGGTGTCCGCGGCAACGAACATGACCCTTTTCCCCTCTCTCTTCCACATCCAACCCATCTTGGCAATGGTGGTGGTCTTGCCCACTCCGTTCACTCCGATGACCATGATCACAAAAGGCCTCGCCCGATCCACCTCCAGAGGGGCCTCCCTCGGCTGCAAGATCTCCACTATCGCTTCCTTGACACGGGATCTGATGAGATCAGGTCCCTGACCGGACCCACCCCTGAGAGTGGAATCCACCTTCTGGATCAGCCTCTGGACTGTCCCGACTCCCATGTCAGCTGTGATCAGGAGCTCTTCCAGCTCCTCTATGGTCTGGAAATCCAGCCTTGCCTTGCCCGATAGGATCCTGTCGAGCCTCCTCACCAGGCCCTCTCTCGTCTTCCTGAGCCCTTCCCTCAGGCCACCCCAGAATCCCCTCTTCTCCTCCGAGCCCGCCATTTGCCTATCCTCTCTCATGAAAATCATCGCCACAATCGCTAGTCTCTCCTCAATGATTTTCCTCCATGCCACCCCACTGGCCAAGCCCTCAAAGCTATAGAGGAGATCTGGGAACTCAGTGGAGTCTCACGGAGATGGTTCTCGATATCCCTGGAGTTTCCATTGTCACCCCATAGAGGGTGTCTGCCATTTCCATCGTCTTCTTGCTGTGGGTGACGAGGATGAATTGGGATCTTCGGGACAACTCCTTGACCATCTTGGTGAACCTATCGATATTGGCATCGTCCAGAGGGGCGTCCACCTCGTCCAAGAGACAGAAGGGGGTATCCTTCACCATCATCATGGCGAATATCAGGGCCACGGCCGTGAGTGCCTTTTCTCCACCTGAAAGGAGGGATATCTTCTGGAGACGTTTGCCAGGGGGCCTGGCCACTATCTCCAACCCGCATTGCAGGACATCTTCAGCCTCTGTGAGCTCGAGATGGGCCTCTCCACCATCGAACAGTATTGGGAAGACCCTCCTGAACTCGCTATCCAGTCTCTGAAATGCCTCCTTGAACCTCCTCCTGGAGGTCCTGTCTATCCTCTGGATGGCCTTCTTGAGATCATGGATGGATTTTTCCAGATCCTCTTGCTGGGAGGTGAGCTCATCGTGCCTTTTCTTCAATTCCTCGTATTGCTCCACCGCGCCCAGGTTCACGTCCTGGAATTTCTGAATCTCCTCTCTCAATGTCTGTATTCGAGCCTCCTCTTTCTGCCAATCGACCTCCATGGACTCTGTGGGAGCTGAAGAAATCTCCTCCCTGTTGAGCTCTAGCCTTCCCAGAAGCTCCCCGAGCAAGTGCTCCATTCTGAGTGCAATTTCCTGGTGCCTCAGCTTGGTCTCTTGAAGCTGAGACTCATCCATCCTGAGGGCTTTTCTCCTTTCCTGAAGCTCCCTCTCCCTTTCCCTGATCCTTCCTCGAAGCTCGTCGATTTCTACCCTGATCTCCTTGAGCTTCCCGCGGATGTCGCGGTGTTTCGGGATGATTTGAGAGAGTCTGCGGCGGGCCTCCAGGAGGGAGGATTCGAGCTCTTCTATCCTCTTGGCCTGTTTTTCCTTCGTCTCCTTCTTCTGAGCCAACTCCCTTTGGATCTCATGGCCTCTCTTTTCAAGCTCGCTTGCTTCCCTCTCGAGGGATTTGAGTCTCTGGTCAGAAGAGGCCACATGGACTTCCAAATTGGTGAGCTGGGTGCGGATCTCCTCTTTTGATTTCTCCATCTCTTCGAGCATCTTCTGGGCCTTGCCGAGCTCGTCCTGAAGGGAGATTATCTGGGCCTCAATCTCCTCTAAGCTCCTAGAGCTTTCTTTTCGAGCCTCTAGGATCCTGTTCTCCTCCCGCTCCTGCTCCTCCATGCGCCAGATGAAGGCTTCCCTTGTCCTCAACAGGCTTGCCAAGGCCTCCTTTGCGGCCTGAAGCTCTTTTCTGGATTCGACGATTTTTATCTCGGCCTTTCGAGCCGCCTCGGCCAACTCATCTCTCTCGGAGAAAAGAATTCCCAGCTCCTTCTCCAAGGCCTCCTTTTCCCTTTCGAGATCCCCGACTCTCTGGGATACCTCCTCTAGCCTCTCCCTTAGAGCGGCGATCTCCCTTTTCCTTTCCATGTATGCGAGAAAAGGGGCCTCCCTTTCTCCTCCTTCCCCAAGACCCCTAGGATCTATGAGCTCGGCTCTGGGAGTGATGAGGACAGATGAGCACCCCTCGCCGATCCTCCTTCTCGCCTCCTCAATGTCCCTCACTTCTTCCACGTTCCCGAGAAGCTTTCTTCCGAGCCACTCGTATCCCTCATCCCATTGGAAGAAGGTGCCGAGGGCAGCCTCCCCGGAGCCCTCCCCTTTCTTTTCCCCTCCTTCAAAAGGGGCCTCCTTGATCACAAAACCTACCCTTGCCAGACCCTTTTCCCTCACGAACTCGAGGGCGTCCCACGCCTCCTCCCACCCATCCAGAATCATCCACTGGAGCCTCTCCCCCAATACGTTCGCGACATTGGTCTCAAGGCCCTGAGGCAGATGAAGCACCTCTGCCACCACCTTGGGTGGTCTGACCTTGAAGGAGATCTCCCCCCTCAATGATGCCTCCCTCAGGGCCCTCACTCCCTGGGAGAAGCCCTCTAGATCCCTCTGAAGCCTCTCCAGGGCATCCAATCTCGAGCGGATCTCTCTGGCCGAATCTTTCTCCTCGCGCAGCTGGGATTCCAACTCCATGAGCTCGCTTTTTCTCCCGTGGATCTTCTCCTCGAGCTTTTCCCTCGTGTTCTCGAGATTACGGATTTCGGAGTCCCAACGGGCTATCTCCCCATGGAGCCTCTGTACCTTCTCCTTCAGTTCCTCTGTGGAGGAGCTGAGCTCCTTCCCCTCTTGCCTCAACCTCGCCTTCTCCCTCTCCAGTTCCTCTAACCTCTTGGAGTGGCTGGAGATGGCGTTTTTGAGTTTTGCCCTCTCGCTCAACTTCTCCACGAGCTCCACCCTCACCTGTTCCACTTTGGCCCTCAAAAGCCTCCCCTCCTCAGCCTCCTTTCTCAGGAGCTCAGAGAGTCGGGAAACATTCTCCCTCTTGGAGCTGAGCTCTGAGGAAAGCTCCTTCCTTCTTGCCAGAAGCCCGGAGAGCCTTTGGCTCACATCCTGCAATTTCCCCTCGAGCCTTCCTATCTCTTCATCCAGCTGTCCCATGCCATCTTTGAGGATCCTTATCTCCGTTGTCTCCCTCTCGACTCTGGCATCTAGCTCCGTCCTCTGTCCCTCGAGCTCGGCCACTATACGGCCCATCTTTCCGAGCTGTGCCTCCAGTAAGTTCAAGCGCCTTTGATCCTTCAGCAGCTCCCCTTCCTCCTCCTGCACTCGGCCCAAGGAATCCCTCACCCTCTCCTTCAGATGGGCGAGCCTCTCCTCCAGAGAGTCCCTCTCCTTCTTGAGGGCCGCCCATTTCCCCAAAGCCACGATCCTCTCCGACCTGAGAAGCTCTTCCCTGAGTTCCCTGTACTGAATGGCCCTCTTAGCCTGTTTTTCGAGGGATCTGAGCTGGGTTTCCACCTCGCTCTTTATGTCCCGGAGACGGAGGAGGTTTTGGGAGGTCGCCTCTATCTTCTTCTGGGCTGCCTCCCTCCTATTTCTGTAGCGACTTATGCCGGCCACTTCCTCCACAATGACCCTTCTTTCCTCTGGCTTGGAGGATATCAATCTCGAGACCTTGTCCTGCTCCACTATGGCGTAAGATCTACTGCCCAGCCCTGTATCCATGAATAGTTCCCATATGTCCTTCCGCCTGCAAGGGACGCGATTTATGGAATATTCGCTCTCTCCCGAGCGAAAGAGCCTTCTTGTCACTTCTATCTCGGAGCAGCCCGCAAATTGGGATGGGACATCTCCATTTGTGTTCTCGAAGGTCAAGGTCACCTCGGCCATCCCCAAAGGCTCACTGCCGTCTGCGCCGTGGAAGATCACATCCTCCATTTCCTGACCCCTCAGGGCCTTGGGGCTGGGCTCTCCCATTGCCCACCTTATGGCATCCACTATGTTGCTCTTGCCGCATCCATTGGGACCCACGATGGCCGTGATGCCCGAATCGAAAGTGAGGCAGGTCCTCTCTTTGAAGGACTTGAACCCGCATATCTCGACCTTCTTGAGGCGCATCCCTCTCCTTACTCCATGAACTCGGCTAATTATAGGCAGCGTGAAGGCGGATGTAAAGCTGATTAACAAGAAGATGTGTTGTCAGGTTTCCCTGACACAATATGTGGGGAGGGGGATCCCTTTAGGATCCCCCTAGGGAGGTTCAGTTACCCTGTCTCACTGCTGCCTGGGCAGCAGCCAGTCTCGCAATGGGGACCCTGTATGGAGAGCAGCTCACGTAGTTCATCCCCACCTTGTGGCAGAACTCTATGGATGCTGGGTCTCCTCCGTGTTCTCCGCATATGCCCACCTTGAGATCAGGCCTTGTGGCCCTTCCTTTCTCCACGGCTATCCTCACCAGCTCTCCCACTCCATCGGTGTCGAGAGTCTGGAATGGATCCGCTGGGAGTATCTTTTTCTGGAGGTACACGGGGAGGAAGGAGCCCACGTCGTCCCTTGAAAAACCGAAGGTGGTCTGAGTCAGATCGTTTGTGCCGAAGGAGAAGAATTCCGCCTTGGTGGCAATCTGATCCGCCACCAGGCAGGCCCTCGGGATCTCTATCATTGTGCCCACGAGATAGTGCAACTGGACCCCCTGTTCCTCCTGGACCTCCCTTGCGACCTTGTCCACTATCTCCCTTTGGTCCTCGAACTCCTTTATGGAGCCCACCAAGGGGATCATCACCTCGGGAAGCACCCTCTTGCCTTCCTTGAGGAGCTTGGCAGCTGCTTCGAAGATGGCCCTGGCCTGCATCTCGGTTATCTCCGGATATGTTATCCCGAGACGGCATCCCCTGTGTCCCAGCATGGGATTCAGCTCGTGGAGCTGCTGAATTCTGGCCTCCAATCTCTCTGCTGGTATGCCCATCTGGGAAGCCAGTTCGTGGATCTGTTCTTTCGTGAGGTTCACGAACTCATGGAGGGGAGGATCCAGGGTTCTTATGGTAACGGGAAGGCCTTCCATGGCTTCGAAGATGCCCACGAAGTCCTCCCTCTGGAAGGGGAGGAGTTTCATTATGGCCCTTCTCCGCTCATCCTCGGTCTCCGCCACTATCATCTCCCTCATGGCCATTATCCTATTGGGATCGAAGAACATGTGCTCGGTCCTGCAGAGTCCGATCCCCTCAGCCCCGAAACTTCTCGCCAGGCTGGCATCCGATGGGGTATCCGCATTGGTCCTTATACCCAATCTCCTGATCTCATCCGCCCACTTCATCAGCTCCTTGTACCATGGATTTCCTTCTGGATCAGCGGGCAACAACCTCAGCTTTCCCTTGTAAACGACCCCTTTTGTGCCGTTGAGGGTTATCCAATCGCCTTCCCTCAAGACCTCTCCGTCTACCCTAACGGTCTTCTCCTCAGCATCTATGTCCAGGGCGCCACAGCCCACGATGCAACATTTTCCCCATCCCCTGGCTACCAGGGCCGCATGGCTGGTCATCCCCCCTTTGGAAGTGAGGATTGCCTGGGCAGCGTGCATCCCGTGGACATCCTCCGGGGAGGTCTCTGCCCTCACAAGAACCACCTTCTTCCCTTCCTTGGCCCATTTCTCCGCATCGTCAGCGGTGAAGACTATCTGGCCCACAGCTCCTCCTGGTCCAGCAGGAAGGCCTTTTGCCAGTGCCTTGGCCCTCTTCTCCTCCTCTGGGTCCAGCATTGGATGAAGCAACTCGTCCAACTGTGAGGGCTGAACCCTCAGGATGGCCTCCTCCTTGCTTATGAGCCCTTCCTTGCACATCTCCACTGCCATCCTTATGGCAGCCACGCCATTTCTCTTCCCTGTCCTCGTCTGGAGCATCCAGAGGGTGCCGTCTTGGATCGTGAACTCTATGTCCTGCATGTCTTTGAAATAGTTCTCCAGCTTCCGCCTGATGGAGTCCAGCTGGTGGTAAATCTCGGGCATTGCCTCTTCCAGGGAAGGCAAGGATGCGGCCTCACCCCTTTTTGTGGCCTTGTTGAGTGGATATGGGGTCCTTATTCCAGCCACCACATCCTCGCCCTGGGCATTGGGAAGCCACTCACCATAGAACACGTTTTCGCCGGTTGCTGGGTTTCTGGTGAAAGCCACCCCGGTTGCTGACCTCTCTCCAGTATTGCCGAAGACCATGGCCTGGACATTTACCGCAGTGCCCCAATCGTCGGGAATCCCCTCTATTCGACGATACGAGACAGCCCTCTTTCCGTTCCAGGACTGGAAGACCGCTCCTATGCCGCCCCAGAGCTGCTCCTGGGGATCATCGGGGAAGGGCTTGCCCAGGACCTCCTCCACCTTCCTCAGGAATATCTCCACCAATTCCTTGAGATCCTCTGCGCTGAGCTCGGTGTCCAGCTTGACCCCCCTTCTCCTCTTGAGCTCGTCCATTTCCCTCTCTAGGATCTCACGAATGCCCTGACCATCGGGAGGCTCTATACCCTGGGCCTTCTCCATGACGACATCCGCGTACATCATTATGAGCCTTCTATAAGCATCGTAGGCGAATCTCTCGTTCTGCGTCCTCTTTATCAGGCCTGGAAGGGTCTTGCTCGTGAGCCCGATATTCAGGACCGTCTCCATCATCCCAGGCATGGATCTCCTGGCGCCCGATCTGACGGATACGAGAAGGGGATTTTCCGGATCCCCGAACTTGGCCTTCATGAGTCTCTCCACATAGGCCATGGCCTCCTCCACCTGTTCCTTGAGCCCTGGAGGATAGGTTCGGCCATGTTTGTAGTAGTAATTGCAGACCTCGGTAGTTATGGTGAAGCCTGGGGGAACTGGTATGCCCAAATTGGTCATCTCCGCGAGACCTGCTCCCTTTCCACCGAGGAGATTTCTGAGCTCTTCACCGCCTTCTGCCCTCTCCCCACCAAATGTGTACACGTACCTCTCCTTCATCTCTCTTTCCCCCTCATGAGTTTGAACTACTGGTTGGAAGCAACAATTCTCAGGTGGCTTCTTTTTTCTTGTCCGATTCGCGAATGAGCTCATCCCACTTCGTTCTCATTCTCTGGATGAGCTCCTTGTAACCGGAAGAGACAACTATCCTGTTGAACTGATTCCTGTAATTGTTGACAAGGCTCACCCCTTCTATGACAACATCGTAGACCTTCCAGTCATTTCCCTTCTTCATCATCCGATATTCTATGGGGATCTCGTTTCCCTTGCTTATTATCTTTGTCCTCACCTCGGCCCTAGGCCCATCTATCTCCTCTGCCAGGAACTCCACCTTCTCGTCGCTATACTGGGCCAATTTTCCAGAGTAGGACCTTTGGAGAAGCTTCCCGAAAAGATCCACGAATTCCCTCTGCTCCTGAGGTGATCGATCCCTCCAATGGACGGCCAGGGCCCTTTTCGCCATCTCCTCGAAGTCGAACCTCTCGACCACAACATCCCAGATCTTCCTCTCCCTGAGCTCCGGGTCCGCCTTCAAATCGGGATCCTTCAGTATCTCTATCACCTTCTCGGTGGAATGTTTTATGGCCTCCAAGGGTTCTCCACCCCACACCCTTCCCGAAGCCCCAATGAGGGCCCATGCCGAGAGAACAAACCCCGCAACTTTCAAGTAAGGACGCATCTCTTTCTTCCCCTCTTTTCCAGGACGTGATGAGGGCTATCTCTCAGATCTTCCCGAAGACGAAATTCGCTATGAGCTCCTCCAGGTTTATGGGGGCCTCTGTCTCGAAGATCTCACCACCTGGTTTGACGTAATGGTCAGATCCGCCAGGACTCAGCCTCACATATTTTTCCCCTAGGAGCCCCTTTGTCCTTATGGAGGCGATGGTGTCCTCAGGTATCTTCACGTCCTCCCTTATGGTGAGGGCCACCCTGGCCCTGTAATTCTGTAATTCTATCGCCTTGACCCTTCCCACTTCAACCCCGGCTATTTCCACCAGGGTCCCGGGCTTCAGCCCCTCCACGGAGGAAAATCTAGCGAAGACCGTGTAGCCACCTCTGCCCACGACCTCCATCCTGGCCAAGTGTATCGAGAGATAGCCCAAGGCCGCAAGTCCCATGAGGACAAAGACCCCAACGGCCAGCTCCAAGCTCCCTCGTCTGGTCATCTGCCTCCCTCCCCAATTTCCTTCGGTGAGCCCCAAAAAGCATCGAGAAACTCCCTCACCACTGGATCTCTGCTTTCCAATAACTCTCGAGGGGGGCCTATGGCTGCTATCCTCCCATCGTGAAGCAGGGCAACCCTGTCAACGATTGAAAAAAGGCCCCATGTCTCGTGGGTCACTATGACACCGGTGAAATTCAATCTCTCGTGGGTGGAATGGATCAGCTGGTGAATGGACTTGGCTGTGAGGGGATCGAGGCCCGTTGTGGGCTCATCGAAGAAGACTATTTTGGGGTTGTGAATTATGGCCCTAGCCAGGGCGACCCTTTTTCTCATCCCCCCACTTATCTCCGCTGGATACTTGTTTTCGGATCCCTCAAGCCCCACCATGGAGAGCTCTCTCATAACCCTCTCTCGAATCTCCTCCTCTGGCAACTTCCATTTCTCCCTAAGGGGGAAGGCCACATTGTCGAAGACCGTCATGGAATCGAACAAAGCCCCCCCTTGAAACAGCACACCGAACTTTTCCTTCAGGGACTTTCTCTGGGAGGAGGAGCTGTTGTGAACATCCACACCGTCTATCAGGACCTTCCCCTTGTCCGGCCTCATGAGGCCCATCATGTTTTTGAGGAGCACGGACTTGCCCCCTCCGCTTTTCCCTATGAGGGCTAGCATCTCGCCCTCTGTGATCCTGAGGTTGACTCCCCTGAGGACCTGCTGACCATTGAAAGACTTGTGGAGATCCACAGTTTCTATCATCTTCCCCTTCAGAAGAGAAAGGATCCCATCAGGTAATCCCAGAGAAGGATGCTCACTGAAGAGAGCACCACAGCCTCGGTCGTAGCCCTGCTCACCCCTTCTGCTCCATACCCTGAGAAGAACCCCTTGAAGGAACAGATCCATATGACTATCGCTCCGAAGCACAGGGACTTGTAAAACCCATCCAGAACGTCCTGGGTGGAGAGATAGGTGTGAATCTCCCCGAAATAGGTTCCATGGGCCAGTCCCAATAGCTCCACCCCCACGAGGTATCCGCCGAAGATCCCTATCACATCGAAAAACCAAGAGAGGACTGGAAATACTATCAAGCCAGCTATGAAGTTGGGCACAACGAGATATTGCATGGGATTTATAGCCATCATGTCGAGGGCATCGATTTGCTCGGAGATCCTCATGACTCCTAGTTCAGCGGTCAAGGCAGAACCTGCCCTCCCGGTTATCATTAGGGCTGAAAAAACAGGCCCGAGCTCTCTCACCAGGGAAAGGGCCACAGCGGGCCCTAGAAGGGCCTCTGCTCCGAACTTTCTCAGGGTGTAGAAGACCTGGAGGCCCAGGACCATGCCAGCGAATCCCCCGGTAAGGAGGATCACGAAGGTTGTCTTCACCCCTAGGAAATGGATCCTCTCTATAACCTTCCTCCATCTGAAAGGGGGCAAAAGGCAAAACAGGATGGTCTGACAAAGGAATATGCCCATTTGACCTGCTGTTTGGACAAGTGCCAGAAAGGACCTGCCCAGCCACCTGATGATATGGATTGGCCCCAAAGCCAGCCGTTCCTCCATGGTCTCGAGACCTTCAATTCGCAAATTGGTGCCTCGGCCTTCAAAACATGAGGTCGGGCTAATTATACCCCAAAGGCTCCCCCAGTCAACGAGATCAGGTGGATGGGGTGGCGTTCTGGATACTAGCGCGAGATGGCCCTTCATAGGGATTCCAAGATCTGGTCAAATCCCATTTCACCGATTCACCTTTTCAGGCCATCTCCTCCTTGCTTGGAAAGTGAGGGGGGAAGGGCTGGCTCAAAAATAAGGGGAAAAATGCCCTTCTGTGCATGGGGTAACGACCGGGCGGGCACAAAAGGCCATCCTCAAAAAGGGGCTTTTACATGAGATCCCCTAGGGCCTTCTCCCTCTCCATGCCCATCTTCGGGCATACCCTCGGTGGACTGAGAGAATGGCAAGGACTGGCAGGGATCTTATCTTCGAGAGGAGAGAGGTCTTTTCTCTGCATCTCTCAATGGCTTGGGGTGGAGGCGGCAACCGGATTCGAACCGGTGAATAACGGTTTTGCAGACCGCTGCCTTACCACTTGGCTATGCCGCCTTGGAGGACACCTCTCTCTGGCTCCGGAGAAAGCCAGGATTGGGACGTATCTCGGGTGGAGCGGGAAACGGGATTTGAACCCGCGACTTCAACCTTGGCAAGGTTGCACTCTACCACTGAGTTATTCCCGCTTCCGGATCTAAATCATAAGACTCGACAGGCCACCTTGTCAATCTCTCGTAAGCCCCTCTTTCGCCCCCCGGTGAGAAAGCTCGTTGGGGCCGTGGGCTAGAGGCCTCAGGGTCTTCCCCAATGAATCGTGCGCTCAAAGCTCCACAACATGGCCCGAGGGCCAGAGGGGCGAGCTATGGGCTTTAGGAGAATTTTGAAGTGGCCTTATGTGGGGAAGACTCCCTCTTTACGAACACATCTTGAAGTTCAGTGGATCTCACAGGATTAGCATCCGGCCTTGGGGCCAGTCACTACCTGCTCGCGAGGATCGATCCCTTTCTTCTGAAGAGATCGTAGTAGTAAAGGACCTTGCTCACGTACTCCCTTGTCTCGGGATAGGGGGGGATCCCCCCGTGTTGAATAACGGCTTCCTTTCCCGCATTGTAAGCTGCCAAGGCTAGGGGGAGATCTCCATCGAAAAAGTCCAGGAGCATTCTCAAGTATCTCACTCCGCCATCGACATTTTCCACTGGATCGAAGCAATCCCTCACCCCGAGGTCCCGGGCTGTCCCGGGCATCAATTGCATGAGGCCCCTCGCCCCTTTGGAAGAGATGGCAGTGGGGTTGAAGTCCGACTCTACCTTGATCACTGCTCTCACCAGACTGTGGTCCAGGCCGTGCCTCCTTGCCGTGTGGCTGATCAATGGATCCGAAGGATCCATCTTGGGCCTCGAGGGTGGAGAGGCTGGCTCCGAGGATGGCTGCCTGAGGGTTTTGCCCTCTTTCATGTAAAGGCGATAGGCCGGATGATTGGGCACATTCGTGAAGTGGATGACTCCCCTCGAGTCCACGTATTTGTAAATATCAGCACTGGCTTCCGCGACCCAGATGGCCACCAAGGACAAAACTGCCAGGATCTTGACCATAGCTCCTCACCCAGTTCCCCTGGGAGTCCGCCTTCGGTCGAAAGGGAATGTTACTTCGAAAGTGGTCCCTTTTGCAACTTCGCTTTGCACCTGTATGTGTCCTCCGTGCTCCTGCACTATGATGCTCGCCTTTGCCAGCCCAACACCAGCCCCCTTGGTCTTGGTGGTGAAAAAAGGGCTGTATATGTGGGGGAGAAATTTCTCCGGGATTCCGACCCCAGTGTCCTCCACTACGACCTTGGCACAGTCTGCCATGGCTTTCACTGCCAGTTTCAAGAGGCCTCCTTTGGGCATTGCCTCCACGGCATTTTCCACAAGATGCCTGAAGAGCTCCACGAGATGAACCCTGTCGCCATAGATCCAAGGCCCCCTTTGAGGGTAATGAGTCTCGAGGCGAATCTCCTTCGGGATGGGAACCAGAGCCAAGGCTTCCCTCACGACCTCCTGGAGGTCCAGCTTGGCGAAGGAAAGCTTGTGGGTCTTGGCAAACTCCAAGTACCCTTCCACTTCCCTCAACATGGACTCCATTCTCTGGACGTCTTCCATGATCACCTGGAGGATGGCCCTTCCCGGATGGTCGGGCTCGAGCATCTTCTCGAGGCGTCTGGCATATCCTCCTATGCTCACTATGGGATTTCTTATCTCGTGGGAAAGCCCCTCGACCACCTTCTCCAAATAACTGAGCTTCTGGGATTCCAGCATCTGCTCCTGGAGTTTCCGCTGCTCAGTGAGATCCCTCACGGAGAGGACCATTCGAAAATCCCCTCCCTCCCCCTCCAGCACACACCCCCTCACGGCCCCGAGAAACCTCTCGCCACTCGTCTTCTGGAAGAGGATGTCAGCCTCGTATTTTCCCCTCGCCATGAGCTCCTGGATTATTCCTCTAGCGCATTCCTCCCCTTGGGGAACGAGGTGGGAAATGGTGAGGTTCTCCCTTTCAGCCTGGCCCAAGTGCCAAAGCTCCCCTGCAGCCCTGTTGGAAAACAGAATCCTTCCATCGTGGGCTACGACCAAGAAGGCCTCGCACAGGGAATCGACGACTTTGATCCAGTCCAGCTCTACCGATCCATGGCCATCAGCCACTGGGCCTTTCCCCCAAAGGGCCATCAGCTCGAAGGAACCTTGGCCCAATCATCGAGAAACTTCTTCAGTCCAATGTCCGTCAAGGGATGTTGGGCGAGCTGCCTCAGCACCTGAAAAGGAACCGTGACCACATCCGCACCCATGAGGGCTGCCCTCAGGACATGGGTGGGATTTCTCACGCTGGCCACTATGACCCTGGTTTCCATCTCGTACTGGTCGTATATTTGGAGGACCTGCTCCACGAGAGCCATGCCATCCTGGGAGATATCGTCGAGCCTCCCAACAAACGGACTCGCGTAAGTGGCCCCTGCCTTGGCTGCCAAGAGCGCCTGTATGGGCGAGAAGATCAAGGTGCAGTTGGTCTGAATCCCTTCCTGAGAGAGGGCCTTGAGGGCCTTGAGGCCATCTGGTGTTATGGGAATTTTGACAACTATGTTCTCCGATATTCTCACGAGTTCCTTGGCCTCTTTCACCATTCCCCTGGTCTCAGTGGAGACTACCTCCACGCTCACAGGCCCGTCTACCTCGCCACATATCTCCTCTATGACTGTTCTGAAGGGCTTTCCCGTCTTCGCTATGAGGGACGGGTTCGTCGTGACCCCATCCAGGATACCCATGGCCTTGGCCTCTCGAATCTCCTCGATGTGAGCCGTGTCGATGAAGAAATCCATTTCGAAGCTCTCCTTTCCACTACTGGTTTTCCGAATCCCTTGAGGTGCTCGCAGACAAAAACCGCTCCTTGCACTCCTCGCTACAGAAGTAGAAGACCTCCTTGCCGTCTCGCAATAGAAGGGCTTGGCTTTTGGGCAGATAAGTCTTGCACCAGGGGTCCTGGACTAGGACCTCCTCCCCCTTGCCACCTGCCGAGGGGCGTGGCCGAGCACTGGAATCTCGCCTTCTCTTGCCCCATATGAGCCTGTAGAGGATGTAAGCCGCGACACCCAAGAGAATCAATCTCCAAAGCATGGTGTCGCCTCCCACGGAGCCACTTTGAAGACCTTCTTGGAGTGATCCACTCTTTGGAGAAGATCCGCTATGGTCACACCCATGACTGGATGAGTGAGATTGGGGGCTATCTCGGCCAGGGGCTCCAAGACGAACCTCCTCTCGTGCATCCTGGGATGGGGGACTTCCAGGAACTCGCCCTTCACGACCATAGCCCCGAAGATGAGAATGTCCAAATCAATTACCCTGGGCCCCCATGGTTCCTTCCTCACCCTGCCCATTCCCCTCTCAATCTCGAGAAGCTTTGATAGGAGCTCCATTGGGGGGATGGCACTCCTTATCCAAAGCACCGCATTCAAGAACCACGGTTGCCCTTCCATTCCCACGGGCTCTGTCTCGTAAAGGGAGGAAGCCTTGACAAACTCCACCTCCCGGATCCTCAGGACGCTGCATGCTGCCAGGGTGAGATTCTTGAAGCGATCCCCGATATTGGAGCCGAGGCCGATAAAAACATCCTCCAAGGCAGCGCTCCTGAGCCGTGGAATCCTGGGGTTCAAAACCTCAACCTTCGGATTCTCTCCACAGCCTCCCTGATTCGTTCTACGGGAGCACAGAGTGTCATCCTAATGAACCCCTCTCCGAATCTCCCGAATCCGTTTCCTGGTGTGGTGACAATGCCCGCCTGAGCCAGGAGGTAGCTTGCAAACTCCTGGGACTTGTATCCCTGAGGAACCTTGACCCAGACATAGAAAGTCGCTCTGGGCCAAGCTACTTCCAATCCCACCTCCCTCAGTCCACTCACCAAGACCTCCCTCCTCTCCCCATAGATCCTATTGTTCGCCTCGACCCAGGATTCGGGGCCATCGAGAGCAGCAATCCCTGCCCTCTGAACAGCCTGAAAGATTCCCGAGTCAACATTGGTCTTTATGAGTCCGAGGCCCGACACCAGCTCGCTGTTTCCCACAGCGAACCCGATCCTCCACCCAGTCATGTTGAAGGTCTTGGAAAGGGAGTGGAACTCTATTGCCACATCCTTTGCGCCTTCCACTTGAAGAATGCTCGGGGCCTTGTACCCGTCGTAGGAGACTTCCGTGTAAGCTGCATCGTGGCACAGGATGATCTCGTTTTTCCTGGCCCAGTCCACCGCTTCCTCGAAGAACTCCATCGTCGCAGTTGCACCCGTTGGGTTGTTGGGATAGTTGAGAAAGGCCATCTTGGCCTTCTTGGCCACCTCATCAGGGATCTCACCGAGATCAGGGAGGAAGTCCCTTTCAGGCCTGAGGGGTAGCCAGTAGGGGATTCCCCCTGCGAAGACGGTCCCAGCCTGGTACACGGGATAGCCTGGATCTGGAACGATGACGAGATCCCCTGGGTCCACGAAGGCGAGGGGGATATGCGCTATGCCTTCCTTCGATCCTATGAGGGATACAACTTCCTTCTCAGGATCCAGGGTAACTGCGAAACGCTTGGCATACCAGCGGGCAACTGCTATCTTGAAGTCCACCATTCCAGAGTAGGAGGGATACCTGTGGTTTGCAGGATCCTCTGCCGCCTCCTTCAAGGCATCCACTACATGCTTGGGGGTAGGCAGATCCGGATCTCCCACACCCAGATCTATGAGGTCGGCCCCTTTCCTCTGTAGCTCTCCTTTGAGTCTGTCTATCTCAGCGAAAAGATAGGGCGGAAGATTTTTGAGCCGCATGGACATCCTTTCCTTCCACATGAGCTTCCTCCTCAACTCCTCTGGCCCGAATCCCCTCTCGAGACCAGTTGCCCCATTCTCGCACGGAGAGGCCCTTTGGCCCCGGAGAAAGGAATGTGTTGTCATTCTACGGGGTTCTCCAAAACTCCTATTCCCTCTATTCGCACCTGGAATCTATCCCCTCTTTTCATGGGGCCTATTCCCGATGGGGTTCCTGTGGCTATGACATCTCCTGGAAGGAGGGTCATGATGTGGGATACGAATGAAATGAGCTTGGGCACGTGGAAAACGAGGTTGCTGGTCCTCGAGCTTTGCCTCACTTCTCCATTTAGAAGTCCCTCTATCTTCAGGTCCCAGGGCTCGAGTCCCTCGACTATCCACGGCCCCAGAGGACAGAATGTGTCGAAGCTCTTGGAGCGCGTCCACTGGCCGTCCTTTGCCTGAAGATCCCTCGCGGTTACATCATTGAGGCAGGTGTAACCCCAAACATAATTCAAGGCCTCGGCTTCGTCTACCTTGTATGCCCTTTTTCCAATGACGACTGCCAGCTCCGCTTCATAATCCACCCTCTCGGAGGAATCGGGTAGCTTTATGGCCTCCTTGGGGCCTATCACCGATGTGGAGGGTTTTATGAAAAGGACTGGCTCCTCTGGGACAGGATGGCCTGTCTCCTGGGCATGATCCCTGTAATTCAGGCCCACGGCCACAACCTTTGTTGGCTCGCAAGGGGCAAGGAGCTTCACCCTCGAGGTTGGGATGGTCTCATGGAGCTCTTCCCAAAGCCCGTCCCCTTTGGGCCTCACCACTTTCACTCCCTCCTCTTCCCACAGACCAAAGAGAATTTTCCCGTCTGTCTCGAATCTCACGAATCTTCTCATTTCCTCATCTCCCTCAACCCCAGTACATCTCGCATATCGTAAAGGCCGGGAGGCTTGTCCACGACCCACAGGGCAGCCCTGACCGCCCCCATTGCGAAGTTGTCCCGGCTGTGGGCCCTATGAACGATCTCTATCCTCTCTCCGACCCCAGCGAACAGGACCGTATGCTCCCCCACTATATCCCCTGCCCTCAGGCTCTGGATCCCGATCTCCCCCATCTTCCTCGGACCCACTTGCCCCCTCCGGGCGAATACCGCGACCTCTTCTAGCCTCTTACCAGTGGATGATGCCAGGACCTCTGCCATCTTGAGGGCTGTCCCGCTAGGAGCATCCACCTTGTGCTTGTGGTGAACCTCCAGCACCTCCATGTCATAGTCCTCTCCCAGGACTTTCGATGCCACTTCCAGAAGGACAAGGACCACGTTCACCCCAACGCTCATATTGGGGGAGAGCACACACCTCGTCGAGGGCGCCCTCTCCTGGATTTCCATGATCTGCTCTCTATTGAACCCGGTTGTTCCTATCACAATGGCCTTCTTGAGCTCCACGGCTTTTCTCAAGTGGGTCAGGGAAGCCTCGGGATTGGTGAAGTCTATGAGGACATCGCTCTTCTCCATGACCCCTTGGAGATCCGCCGATACCTTCACTCCCACCTCTCCCCTTCCCAGAACCAATCCCACATCCTTGCCCATGGCCCCATGCCCGGGTATCTCCAGGGCTCCGGCGAGGACCAGATAGGGGTTATCCAGGACCGCACTGACTATCCTCTGGCCCATCCTCCCCATTGCACCTGCCACTGAGGCCTTCACCTTCCTGTGTTCCATACATTCCTCCCAGGGCTCATTCCAGGAGCGCCTCCTCCCAGGCAATTCCCTCGTATATTATCCGGGCGTCACCTTCGAGGGTGACGTTCTCGTACCTCCCTTCACCGAGAAATTGGAAGTCTATCTTTAGCTCCCCACCCCTTGTCTTCACTGTCACCGGAGGTCTGACCATGGACCTCATGTGGCCTGCTATGGCTGATGCGACAGCTCCTGTCCCGCAAGCCAGGGTCTCTCCCTCAACCCCCCTTTCGTATGTGCGCATGGCCAAGGCTTGGCTCCCAACCATTTGCACGAAGTCCACATTGGTCCCCTTTGGATAGAAGGCCTCGTGATACCTTATCTTTCTTCCCAGGTCCTCTACCTTGATTTCCTCCAAATCCTCAACGAAGACCACAGCATGGGGGACACCAGTGTTGAGAAACGCCATCTCAACTGCCCCTTCCTCCAGGATCACGGTTATCTCGGGCCTCATCTCCTTGGGCTCTGTCATCCAAATCTTGGCTCCCCTGGGGGTCAGCTGTGCCTCCACTACCCCTGAGATGGTCTCGAATCTCATCCTCTCCTTGGCCACCAACCCCTTGACCACGGCGAATCTAGCCGCACACCTTGCAGCATTGCCGCACATCTCAGCTTCTGAACCATCGGAGTTGAAGAACCTCCAGGCGAAATCATTGTCAGGATCCTCTGGCGGCAGGAGAAGGACAAAGCCATCCGCTCCCACAGAAAGCCTCCTCCGGCAGAGAAGCCTCGCCATCTTGGGAAGATCCCAGGAGTTCCAGGGGACGTCCCTGTGGTCCAAGAAGATGAAGTCATTGCCGCAACCGCTCATCTTCGTGAATTTGAACCCTGCTTCCATAGCTGCCCTTCCCTCAAAGTAGCCAATCCGGGATGACTTCCGGAGCAATTAAGTCCTCGTAAGTCTCTCGCTTCCGGATCACCCAGAAATCCGATCCCTTGACTAGAACCTCCGCGGCCCTGGGCCTGGAATTGTAGTTGGATGACATGCTGAATCCGTATGCGCCAGCACTCATCACAGCCAAAAGGTCACCCCTCTTGAAGGGTGGCATCCTCCTGTCCCTTGCCAAAAAATCCGTGGACTCACATATGGGACCCACAAGATCAGCCGTTATCTCCTCCTGGAACATCAGGGTCTCGTCCACTGGATTTATCCTGTGATAGGAACCGTAGAGGCTCGGCCTCGCTAGATCATTCATTCCAGCATCGACGATCACGAAGTTCTTGGTCGCCCCTCTCTTGGTGTAGAGGACCCGAGTGAGAAGAATCCCCGCATTTCCCACAAGCACCCTTCCTGGCTCGAGGACTAAGGTGCAGCCTAGATCCTTGGTCAATTCCTTCACCCCTTGGGCATATTGGATGGGATGAGGAGGGGTTTCCTCATGATATGTTATGCCGAGACCACCACCCAGATCCAGGTAACGGATATCCATGCCCTGGGAGCGAAGCGTGAGGACCAGTTCTCTGAGTCTCTCCAAGGCATCCAAAAACGGCTCCAGTCTCGTGATTTGCGAGCCAATATGACAGTCAACGCCCACTACCTCGACATGATCCATGGAGAAGGCCCTTCTATAGTCCTCGAGGGCCTTCTCCATCTCGATGCCAAATTTGTTCTTCTTGAGCCCTGTGGATATGTAGGGATGGGTCTGGGGATCCACATCTGGGTTGACCCTTATGGCCACTGGAGCCCTGAGGCCAAATCTTGCTGCCCTCCGGGCGAGCACCTCCAGTTCCTGGGAGGACTCTATGTTGAACATGAGGATGCCCGCCTCGAGGGCCTGATCCATCTCTTCCTCCGTCTTCCCGACCCCCGAATAGACTATCCTTTTGCCAGGGATCCCGGCCTTGAGGGCACGGAACAGCTCCCCTCCTGATACTATGTCCACACCTCCTCCCATGCTTCCGAAAATCCTCAATATGGCTAGGTTGGAGTTGGATTTGGCGGAGAAACAAACCAGATGTGGCACGTCTTCGAAGGCTCCGTCGAAGGCCTTGAAATGCCTCACAAGGGTCTCATTGCTGTAGACGTAGGTGGGAGTCCCGACCTCTTGGGCAATCCTGGAGAGGGGGACATCCTCGCAATGAAGCTCGCCGTCTCTGTAATGGAAATGGTGCATGCTCCCAAAGATCTCCTTCAGGGGGATCTACCCGCTTCCCGTCCTGGGGCTTGTGGGGCGGTAGCTGGCATGTGAACCCTTATTGCCTCTGACCTCTTTCCTTCGAGGGGGGGCTCGCTATCATCTACCGTGGCGACGCTGTACCAGTAGGTCTTTCCCCTGAGAGGGGTGAGATCGTCGAAAAACGGAACACTGACGATCTCCGAGTTGATTCTCTTCCAGGGCCCCTCGGCAGAATCAGCCCTATAGACATTGTATCCCAGGACCCCTCTGCCAGGTCCTCCCTCCCACACTAGCCTCACGCCACTGGATGTGGGGAAGCCCACCAGGCCTCGAGGTGGCTCAGGAGGCTCCAACCTTTGGGGCCTTGCATGGACCACTTGGGAAAAAGGCCCCGGGACCAGCTTTTCTCCCACCTTCCTGAGTGCCCTCACCTTGTAAGAGTAATCCACTCCATTTTGCACCGCGCTATCGGTGTATTGGGGCTCTTCAATGGGTGAGGAAGTGAGGGGAGCGACCCCAAACTCTCCCCCCTCTCTAGCCCTGAATACCTGGTAGACAACGGATCCCTTCTCGAGGGACTCCGCATCTGCCCTCTGGCTCACAGGCTCCCACCTGAGGCTCACCTTTTGATCCCCAGCCACTGCCTCGATGGATCGAGGGGCAGCAGGGGGCACGTCCCAGAATATGCCCACGGCCGCTGATGGTCTGCTCTTTGTCCCCTTGGCATTTACGGCAATGACCCTGTACCTGTAGGTGCCCGGGCTCTCCAGCCTGTCGACCAAGCTCATCCGGCCCGATGGCAATACCTCCCCTGAGGGATACTCGTAGCGAATCTGAGCCACAGTGGTGTAGGCCGTAGGACACGTTGGACATTCCTCATCTTTTATGGAGGCCCTCTGAACCTCTATTGTCTCCAGGTCCGTGAGGCCCGAGCCATCTCTGTTTCTCGTGGGCAGGGTGAAGCTCAACCTCACCCCCTGTGCCTCCACCTGGGCCCTGAGGAGTGTGGGGGCCTCGGGAACGAGAACCTGGGGAGGCCTCGGCTTGGCTTTGAGCCCACATCCCCCAACTAGAGGGACGAGAAAGAGGATCGCTATGGATTTCACCCCGAATTTCTTCATGCCTCTGCCCCCTTGAGCGCAGCCCTGAGCTCCTCGAGTTCCCTTCTCGCCTCTTCCAAGGCCTCCATCACACGGGAGGTGGCTGTCCCCCCTCTCGTCGCCCTCCTCTCTATGGATGCCCTGGGATCCAGCACGAGATACACGTCCTCATCGAATGCCTCGTCGTAGCTTTTGAGCTCTTCCAAGCCCAGGCTGCGAAGAGGGACTCCTCTCTCCACACAAGACCTCACTATCTCAGCCACTACCCCATGAGCCTTCCTGAAGGGCCTTCCTTTTTCCACCAAGTAATCGGCCAAGTCCGTAGCGGTGAGATAACCCTCCTCGGTAGCCATGGCCATCCGCGTGGAGTTCACCTCCATGGTCCTTATCATCTGGGTCACGACCCTGAGGCAGTCCTTGACCGTGTCCACTGTCTCGAACATGGGCCTCTTGTCTTCCTGCATGTCCTTGTTGTAAGCGAGGGGAAGCCCCTTCATGACCATGAGCATGGATACCAGATTCCCCACCATGAGGCCAGCCTTGGCCCTTATGAGCTCGGCATAATCGGGGTTTCTCTTCTGGGGCATTATGCTGCTTCCTGTACAGAAGAGATCCGCTAGCTTAATGAATCCGAACTCCTGAGAGCTCCAAAGCACTATCTCCTCGCACAACCGGCTCATGTGTATGCCCAGGATGCTGCAGGCTGAGAGAAACTCCAGTAGGAAATCCCTGTCGCTCACAGCGTCCATGCTGTTTCTGCACACTCTCTTGAACCCAAGTTCCTTGGCCACAAACTCCCTGTCAATGGGAAAATCCACCCCAGCCAGGGCACCTGAGCCCAGAGGAAGCTCGGATAGGCCCTCCATGCACCCTTCCATTCTTCGGAGATCCCTGCGGAACATCTCGTAATACGCCATGAGGTGATGGGAAAAAAGCACCGGCTGAGCTCTCTGGAGATGGGTGTAACCAGGCATAATGGCCCTCAGGGAGGCTTGGGCCTTGTCCACCAGAGTCTCCATCAACTCGAGAAGCTGCGCCTCTATGAGCCGGATCTCCTCTCTCAGATAAAGCCTCTCGTCGAGGGCAACCTGGTCGTTTCTGCTCCTCGCAGTGTGGAGCTTGCCGCCCACATCCCCTATCTTTTCCATCAGGCGGCGCTCTATGTTCATGTGGATATCTTCCAGCTCCATGGAAAAGGGAAATTCCCCTGACTCTATCTCTCGGAGTATCTCACCCAAGCCTTTGAGGATCAGCTCCTCTTCTTCCCTGGAGATTATTCCCTGCTTTGCCAGCATCCTGCAATGGACCTGGCTTCCCAGGATATCTTGCTTGTAAAGCCTCCTGTCCCATGGGAGGGAAGCACCGAAGCTCTTGAGAAAATCAGGAAACAAAAGGTCTTTCATGACTCCTCAGAAACCCAACTATTTCTCTCGGACCTCTGAAGTGGCCCTCCTTAGGCCCCCCGAGGTCACTCTTTATGCCCCACCTCGGACCATCTTCCTCACCTTGAGCCTCAGGCCCTGGAGCCTTATGAAACCAGTTGCATCCTGTTGGTTGTAAACCTCGTCCTTCTCGAATGTTGCAAGATCCGGGATGTAGAGGGAATTGGGAGACTTTCTTCCCACCACAATGCAATTTCCCTTGTAGAGCTTGAGCCTCACGGTGCCAGTTACCCCCTTTTGGGCCTCGTCCATGGTCTTCTGTAGGAGCTCCCTTTCCGGAGAGAACCAGAAACCGTAGTATATGAGCTCCGAATAACGGGCCACCAGGGAATCCCTGAGGTGCATCACATCCCTGTCCATTGTTATGGATTCCATTGCCCTGCGAGCTATGTGCAGGATCGTTCCGCCCGGGGTCTCGTAAACTCCCCTGGACTTCATGCCCACGAACCTGTTTTCCACTATATCCACCCTTCCGATACCGTTTCGGCCGCCCAGGTCGTTCAAGTGCTGCAAGAGTTGCGCAGGGGACATCCTCACATTGTCCACAGCAACCGGCGTCCCGTCCTCGAACTCGATCTCCACGTAAGTGGGCTTGTCCGGGGCCCTCTCGGGCGACACGGTCAGTCGAAACATGGACTCATCGGGCTCCAGCCACGGATCTTCCAGGATCCCACCTTCGAAGCTCAAGTGCATGAGGTTTCTGTCGCAGCTGTAAGGCTTCTCGGGGGTTGCCTCCACTGGTATCCCATGGGCCCTCGCATAGGAGAGCATCTCGCTTCTGGACTTGAAACCCCATCGTGGATCTCTCCATGGTGCTATTATCCTTAGAGATGGATCCAGGGCCATGTAGGTGAGCTCGAACCTCACCTGATCGTTCCCCTTGCCCGTTGCCCCATGGGCAACCGCATCGGCCCCTTCCTCGTGGGCCACACTCACTTGATGTTTCGCTATGAGTGGTCTGGCTATGGATGTGCCCAGGAGATATCCCCCCTCATATATGGCGCATCCTCTCAAGGCTGCAAAGACATAATCCCTCACGAACTCTTCTTTGAGGTCCCTCACGACGAATTTGTTCGCGCCGGTAGCCATGGCCTTCGCCTCGAGGCCCTCTAGCTCCTCACCTTGTCCTATGTCAGCTGTGAAGGCTATGACCTCGCATCCATAGGTCTCTATGAGCCACCTCAGGATGACCGATGTATCCAGGCCACCGGAGTATGCCAGAACGACCTTCTTCACTCTCTCCATAGGTAATCCTCCTGAACCTCGTCCCCCTCAAGCCTCTTGTCTCTCCTGCCTCGTGCCAGATGGGGCCAGTCCGTGGCTTCCCAAAAGGAGTTCCAGGATGGCCTTCTGCACATGGAGCCTGTTTTCAGCCTGATCCAGTACGATGGAGTTGGGACCATCTATGACCGAGTCCGTTATCTCCAATCCCCTGTGGGCAGGAAGGCAATGCATCACTGCGACTTGCGGACCAGCCATCTTTACCAGGGAGTCGTTCACTTGATAGGGGGCGAATACCCTTTTCCTCTCCTCTTCCTCAGCCTCTTGCCCCATACTCACCCAGACGTCCGTGTATATCACATGAGCTCCCACCACTGCCTCCCTCGGATCCCTCACGATCCGGATGTGGGGGGGGAGTTCCGCGATGAGCCCAGCGTGAGGGTCATAACCCTCGGGGCAAGCCAGGACGAGCTCGAATCCCATGAGTTTCGCAGCTTCTATCCAGGAATTGGCCACGTTATTCCCGTCTCCCACATAGGCGACCTTTGTCCTCCTCACATCTCCCCAGCGTTCCTGGACCGTCAGGATGTCTCCCAGGATCTGACACGGGTGGAAGCGGTCCGTGAGGCCGTTTATCACCGGGACCTTGGAGTTGGCAGCGAATTCCTCCACCGTCTCGTGCTTGTTGGCCCTGATCATCACGCCATCCACGTACCTGCTCAGCACCCTCGCAGTGTCCGCTATGGTCTCCCCCCTTCCCAGCTGGGTTGTGCGCGCATCGATGAAAAGGGCGAGACCGCCTAGCTGGTACATCCCCACCTCGAACGAGACCCTCGTCCTCGTGGAGGGCTTCTCGAATATCATGGCGAGGACCTTGCCCTCCAGGCTTCTGTGCTGGACTCCCCTTTTGGCCTTGTCCTTTATGACCCTCGCCAGGGTCAAGATGGCTTCCACATCCTGAACGCTCAGATCCCCTATTCTCAAAAGATGCCTCACCTCACCCACCTCCCGGGAGACCCAATTACTTCTCCCTCATCATCCGTAAGCCTCCACCATGGCCGCCTCTATGGCCTGCAGGGCCTCTTCCACATCCTCCAGGGTTATGACAAGGGGGGGAACTAGCCTCAGGACCTTTTCCACGGTGCAGTTCACAAGGACCCCCCTTCTCATGCAGCCTTCCACTACTGGCCTACAGGGCTCCCTGAGTTCCATCCCCAGCATGAGGCCCCTTCCTCTCACCTCGACCACCAGCTCCGGATACTTCTCGGCTATCCTTTCCAGGCCCTGTTTGAGGCTCCTGGCCACAGGGGCAATTTGCTCCAGAAGGCCGTCATCTATCAATATCTCCAGGACCGCATTGGCTGCAGCTGCGGCCACTGGATTTCCCCCAAAGGTGCTCGCATGGGTCCCTGGGGTCAATGACATGGCCACATCCTCGGTGGCCAGGACTACCCCCATGGGTATCCCCCCGGCTATTCCTTTGGCCAGAGTCATCACATGGGGGGTCACGCCCTCCGACTCGTGGGCAAAGAGGGTTCCCGTCCTCCCCATTCCTGTCTGGACCTCATCCAGAATGAGGAGAATGCCTTCCTTGTCGCAGAGCTCCCTCACCCCTTTGATATAACCAGGAGGGGCCAATCTAACCCCTCCCTCCCCCTGGATCGGCTCCACCATCACAGCGCATGTCCTGGGGGAAATGGCCTCCTTCAAGGCATCTAGGTCGCCGAAGGGGACGTACCTGAAGCCCTCTACCATGGGCTCGAACCCTTTGTGATACTTCTCCTGAGCCGTTGCGGCGAGGGTCGCCATGGTCCTTCCGTGGAAAGAGCCATTCATCGTTATTATCTCGAAGCTACTGTCCTTTCCCCTGTCTTTGGCGAATTTCCTCGCCAATTTTATTGCACCCTCGTTGGCCTCGGCCCCGCTATTGCAGAAAAAGACCCTGTCGGCGAAGCTCAACGAGACGAGCCTTTCTGCGAGCTCAACCATGGGGGCGTTATAGTAGAAGTTGGAGACATGGAGGAGCTTCGACGACTGCTCCTGTATCGCTCGAACCACCTTGGGGTGGCAATGGCCCACATTGCACACAGCCAGACCAGCAACGAGGTCCAGAAAGCACCTCCCCTGGTCATCCCAAAGCCTCGCCCCCTCCCCCTTTGTGAAGACCAAGGGAAACCTCGCATAGGTCTGAAAAAGCACCTTCTCCGCCCTCTCTATCCACCCGACCATCACCTTCTCTCCTGTTTCACGGGGTTATCTCGGTTCCTATGCCCACATCAGTGAAGATCTCCAAGAGCACAGCATGCTCTTTTCTGCCATCGACTATATGGGCCTTGGCCACACCCGAAGATACAGCTTGCAGACAACAGTTCACCTTGGGGATCATTCCACCGGATATCGTTCCTTGAGAGATCATCTCCTTTGCTCGGCTGGAGGTGAGGGTGGAGATGAGACGGCCATCTTTGTCCATGACCCCCTCAACATCCGTGAGGAGGATGAGTTTCTCTGCCCTCAAACTGGATGCCACAGCACTTGCGACTAAGTCAGCGTTTATGTTGTAGGAATCCCCATCCGGGCCAACCCCAACCGGAGCTATCACTGGGATGAACCTCTCCTTCTCGAGGGCCATTAGGACCTCTGGATTTACCCTCTCCACCTCACCTACCTTTCCCAGGTCCACCAGTTCAGGGGCCTCCTCCTCGGCCTTGGGGGGTGGGAGAAGGAGTTTCCTTGCCAGGATAAGCCCCCCATCCTTTCCACTCAGCCCCACTGCCCTCCCCCCTTCGGTGTTGATGAGCCCCACTATCTCCTTGTTCACCTTCCCCACCAGGACCATCTCCACCACGTCCATGGTCTCGTGATCCGTGATCCGCATTCCCTGATAGAATCTGGACTCCTTTCCCATCTTCTTCAGGGTCTCACCGATCTGGGGACCTCCTCCGTGGACGACCACAGGGTGAAGCCCTATTGCCTTGAGAAGGATCATGTCCTTGGCGAAGGATCTCTTCAAGTGGTCGTCCACCATGGCATGGCCACCCAGCTTCACGACCATTCTTTTCCCGTAGAACCTCTGAATGTAAGGCAGAGCCTCCACCAGCACCTTGGCCTTTTCCAAAGGAGAATCCATCTGTCCACCTCTGAGGATGCGAGAGGTCCGGAGAATTCACAGAATATATCTGCTCAGATCCTCGTCCTCCGCAATATCGCTCAATTTCTCCCTGACGTAACTGGCATCGATTGTCACTGTAGCACCCCTCATTTCAGGGGCATTGAAGGAGACCTCCTCGAGGAGCTTTTCCATCACCGTGTGGAGCCTCCTTGCGCCAATGCTCTGCCCCCTCTCGTTCACCAGGGCGGCTATTCTCGCTATCTCCTCCACAGCATCATCGGTAAAGTTCAGTTGAACCCCCTCGGTTGCGAGGAGTGCTTGATACTGCTTGATGAGGGAGTTTTCCGGCTCCTTCAGTATCCTGACGAACTCTTCCCTTCCCAGAGGATCCAATTCCACCCTTATGGGGAATCTGCCTTGGAGTTCCGGGATCAAATCAGATGGCCTGCTCATGTGGAAGGCGCCAGCCGCGATGAAGAGGATGTGGTCTGTCCTCACCCATCCGTATTTCGTGCTGACGGTCGTGCCCTCGACTATGGGCAAGATGTCCCTCTGGACTCCCTCCCTGGAGACATCCGGCCCGTATGTGGAGCCTCTGCTTGCGATCTTGTCTATCTCGTCTATGAAGACTATGCCACTTGTCTCCACCCTCTGCTTGGCGATCTCAGCCACCCTGTCCATATCTATGAGCTTCTGGGCTTCCTCCCTTATGAGAATCTCCATGGCCTCGGGGACCTTCACGCTCCGCTTCTTCGTCCTTCCCGGAAAGAGATTCCCCAGCATCTCCCTCAACTGTATCTCGAGGTCCTCGAGGCCCCCAGCCGATAGCACTCCCATCACCGGCACCACCCTATCGGATACTTCCACCTCCACGAACCTGTCGTCCAGTTTCCCCTCCCTGAGCATCTGCCTCAGCCTTTCCCTGGTGCCCGATGTGGCCTGGGTGCTGGCCTCTTGGGCTTGGGGTCTCATTATCTCGAGCATCTCTTGCAAGCTCCTGGGCTGCGGTCTCTGGGTCTGACGGCTTCCAGGAAGCAGGAGATCCAGGAGGCGCTCTTCTGCCAACTGTTCCGCCTGGACCCTCACCCTCTCCATCTCCTCTTCCCGGACCATGTTCACTGCTTGTTCCATCAGATCCCTTATCATGGATTCCACATCCCTGCCCACGTAACCCACTTCCGTGTACTTGGAAGCCTCGACCTTTATGAAAGGGGATTGGGCAAGTCTCGCAAGTCTCCTCGCTATCTCTGTCTTCCCCACCCCCGTTGGCCCTATCATGAGGATGTTCTTGGGGGCAACCTCATCCCTGAGCTCCTCGGGTATCTGCTGCCTTCGCCACCTGTTCCTCAATGCAATGGCGACTGCCCTCTTCGCCTTTTTCTGGCCCACTATGTAGCGGTCCAGCTCCGAGACTATTTCCCTTGGAGTGAACATTGCCGAGCTTACAGCTCCTCCACGATGAAGTTCCTGTTGGTGTAAATGCAAATCTGGGAGGCTATTTCCATGGCCTCGAGCGCTATGGCCTTGGGATCCATATCCGTGTGCTTCACCAGGGCCCTGGCAGCGGCCAGGGCGTATGGCCCCCCCGAGCCTATGGCTGCAAGGCCATCGTCAGGCTCCACCACATCCCCGGTTCCTGAGATTATGAGCGATAGTTCCTTGTCAGCGACAAGGAGCATGGCCTCGAGTCTCCTCAAGGTCCTGTCCGTCCTCCAGTCTTTGGCCAACTCCACAGCTGCCTTCATCAGGCTCCCACCGTGTTGTTCCAGCTTCTGCTCGAACCTTTCCAGGAGGGTGAGTGCATCTGCCGAGCCTCCAGCGAACCCAGCCACTACCTTCTGATGATAGAGCTTCCTCACCTTCCTGGCTCCTTGCTTGATTATAGTTTGCCCGAGGGTGACCTGACCATCTGCTGCCATCGCCACCTTCTGGCCCCTTCTCACCACGAGGACCGTTGTGCCTCGGATCGCCTTCCTTCTCACCTGGCCTCCTCGGGCTCCTGGTCGGACCATTCCTCTACCGCCTTTTTGGCCCTTGGATGGACCTTGTCGTATATCTCCATCAGCCTGCTCATGCTCACCCTGGTGTACCTCTGTGTGGTGGAAAGGCTCTTGTGTCCCAACATTTCCTGAATGGCCCTGAGGTCAGCCCCAGCATCCAGGAGATGAGTGGCAAAGGTATGTCTCAGACTGTGGGGACTTATTCCCCTTCTCAGGCTCTGGCGAACGATGTACCTGTCTATCATCCTAGCCACACTCCTCACCGTGAGCCTTCCACCCCTTTGGTTGAGGAAGAGGGCCTCGGGATCTGCGGGACAAGGTGCGATCTCGTGCCTCCTCTCCACATACGATCGAAGTGCTCGGAGAGCTGGTCCCCCAATTGGCACTATCCTCTCTTTCCCACCCTTTCCTCTCACCCTCACAACCGATAGGTCCCATTTGATATCGGTCAAGTTGAGGCCCACAAGCTCGCTGACCCTTAGACCCGAAGAGTAAAGGAGCTCCAGGATGGCCTTGTTTCTGAGCCCCAGGATGTTTTTGGTATCTGGCAGTCTCAAAAGCTCGAGGACCTCCTCTATGGATAGGATCTGGGGCAATTTCTGGCTCACCTTGGGAGTCGGAATGTGGAGAATGTTATCTTCCACAGGGACCCCCTCCCTCGCGAGAAACCTCCAGAAACTCTTAATGGAAGTGAGCTCCCTCGCAACAGTGGATCTCTGCCTCTCCCTCACCCTCTCGGCCAGAAACAGGCGAACAAGTTCCGCCCTCAGATCCTCTACCTTGGCCTTTCTCCCCAGTCTCTTGGAGGCGAAATCCTCGAAGAGCTTTAGGTCCTTCACATAGGCCCTTATGGTATGAGCAGATGCGCCAGTTGTCTCGAGCTCGAGTTGAAACTTGGCTATCCAACTATCCATCCCTTGAGGCCTCTCGGAACCCCGCAACTTAGAGGAAGGGGGGCATCCCTCCGAACTCGAGAGATCTTAACACAGTCTCCTCTAGATTCAAGGAGCAATTGACTCTGGCTCTCGGCGAGGGGCTTCTCCAGAAGCAATTCCCTTGAGGAAATGGTTCCTCACGAAATCTTCCTCCTCTTGCCTCGTCCTCACCAGACCGTCCAATCGAGCATCCCTCAGGGCATCCAGGACCTTTCGGAAGATGGGCCCCGGTTTGAGACCCAGGGCCTTCAAATCTTCGCCCGTGAGCATGGGCCGGACGAGCCTGTCTTTCGCTATGAATTGGGAGAGTCTCTTCTTGACTTGTTTGTCCCTGGCCTTGGCGAGGATATAAAGAAGGGCCTCAACGGATACAGGGGATAGGAGTGCATAGAGGTTGCTTGCCTGCAACTTCGGGGATGAATTTACCCGGTTGAGGGCCCTGTCAGCCGTCCTTTTCTGAGAGGCCACCTCCTCGAGCTCTCTCTCCGGGAAATTGAGTCTTCTCAAGAATTCCTTCACTTCCTGATCTGTCATCTGGTCCACTAGGGCGAGGAGAAAAACCCTCCAAGGCTCTATCCTCTCTTCCAGGTCCAGTAGATCGTACCACGCCAGGACCCCCTCCACCTCCTGGAAAAGGGCGGCCTTGGCCTCTGGAAAATCCAACTTGGGATAGATCGCCTGCAGGACCCTGAGCTCCTGGAGCCTGGCGAGGGCAGGCAAGGGCCTTTTCTCCTTCAGGATCGTCTGTATCTCGTGCCACAATCTCCTTCCATCGACCTTGTCCAGGATTCCCAGCCTCAGGGCGTTCTGGATCAAATTGAGGGTGTGTTTTCCTATCCTGAACCCGAACCTCTTCTCGAACCTCACTGCCCTGAGGACCCTTGTTGGATCCTCCACGAAGCTCAGATTGTGTAGGACCCTCACGACCTTTTCCTTGAGGTCCCTCTGGCCTCCGAAGAAATCCAGGAGTTCGCCGAAAAAAGGAGGATTGAGCCTTATGGCCAAGGTGTTTATGGTGAAATCCCTCCTGTAGAGATCGAGCTTTATGGAGCTCAGTTCCACCCTCGGCAAAGCCGCTGGATGCTCGTAATACTCGGTTCTGGCAGTCGCCACGTCCACTTGGAAACCATCTGGGAGGATGAGCATGGCTGTCTTGAATTTGTCGTGGCTTCTCATTCTTCCCCCATGCCTTTGGACATAGGCGCGGGCGAAGCTCGCCGCATCTCCCTCGACCACTACATCCACATCCAGATTCTCCTGTCGAAGGAGGAGATCCCTCACGAAGCCCCCCACTACATAGGCATTCATCCCGATGGATTCTGCCACCTCTCCCAATTCCCTCAGGAGACGGAGAATCCCGCTGGGAAGCCTCTCCTCCATCATCTGTTGGATCTTCTTTCTCCTCACGGTCTCGTCTTTCTGCACAGCTTCGAAGGCATATCCGGTGTGTTCGAGCCCCCGGGAACCCAAGTCTCTCAGAATGTCCGTCCTCGTGATGCAGCCCACAAGGGCCCCATCCTGCACAATGGGGACGAACCTCTGAGCCCCCTCCACCACTATCCTCCTGATCTCATCCAACGGAGTGTCTGGGCTCGCAGTCTCGAAATCTGAGGTCATGTACTCTCTGACAGGCAGATCCTCGAGACCATGGAATGTGGCCCTCTGGACCACCACCCTCGAGATGAGGCCCACCAATGCCTCGCCCTCCATCACTGGGAGGACGTTTATGTTGAATTTGGACAGTATCTCAGCAGCCTCCCTTATGGTTTGACCTGCTTGAATGGTCTTTACTGGATATGACATGAGCTGGCGGGCAACCCTCGATGGCCTCACATGCTCCTCCAGGACCTTGAGGAGCTTCTCCTCCACCTCCACCAGGCTCATGTCCTTTATGGTAGCGGATGCTGCTGTGGAGTGTCCGCCACCTCCGAACTCCAAGGCAATCCTCCCCACGTTCACCTCTTCGAGCCGACTTCTCGCGACCAGGTAGATTCTCTCCTCCATTCTCGCTAATGCGAAAAGAACATCCATGTTCTCCATGTCCCTCAGCTTGTGGACCAGTACAGCGAAATCCCCCACGTAGTGATCAGAGGAGGCAGTGGCGATGACCACCTCTATTCCGTGAACCCTCACCTTTCTGGCTGATCTTATGAGATCGTTGAGGAGAAATACCTGATCAGCGGTGAGCTCCCGAGTTATGAGATCGGGTATCACGCTCAGCTTTGCGCCCTTGGCCCTCAGGTAGGCCATGGCCAGAAAGTCCTCTTCCCTGGTGGAGGAGAATGTGAGACATCCTGTGTCCTCGTATATTCCGAGGGCCAGGACAGTTGCCTCATCCGCTGTGATGGGGATCTTCCTCTTTCGGAGCTCCTCGACCATTATCGTGGCCGTGGAACCGACCTCTCTTATCACCTCCACACTGCCTTTGATGTCGTCATCGCTCGGAGGATGATGGTCATAGATGATCACCTCCACCCCTTTCCCCTCCGCTATCTCAGCCAGTTTCCCGATGCGGCTCCTCTGTCTCGTGTCGACGAGGATCAGTGTGGAGATGCTCTCGAGGGGGATATCCCTGAGCCTTTCCACCTCGAAGAGATAGAATGCCGACTGAACGAAGAACTCCCTGAGGCTCCTCTCCTGGGCTCCAGGAAAGACCATCCGAGCGTCGGGGTAGAGCTTTTTCGCAGCCACCATGGATGCCAGGCCATCGAAGTCGGCATTTATGTGGGTGGAGATTATCTTGAGGCCCACTTTCAGTCGCCCCTGGGATGATATTTCCTGTGGATCTCCTTCAACCGGGAACTCGCAACATGGGTGTAAATCTGGGTGGTGGATATGTCGGCATGGCCTAGGAGTTCCTGTATTGCCCTCAGGTCAGCTCCCCCTTCCAGCATGTGGGTCGCGAAGGAGTGGCGAAGCATATGGGGACTTATGGATTCCCTGAGCCCAGCCCTGGAGGCATAGGCCTTGAGAATCTTCCACACAGCCTGGCGGCTTATCCTCTTTCCTCTTCTGTTCAAGAAAAGAGCCTTTGAGGGCTTCCCCTTGGCGAGGGCAGGTCTGCCCGAGCGAAGGTAAGACTGGAGGGCTTCGATGGCATATTCCCCCATGGGCACGACCCTCTCCTTATCCCCCTTTCCCCTCACAAGAAGGGTCCCCACAAGCATGTTCACCCTGTCCAGATCCAGATCCACAAGCTCGCTGACCCTCACCCCGGTCCCGTATAGCAATTCCAACATGGCCTTGTCCCTCAGGCCGCAGGGCCCGCTGTCCGAAACTGCCCCAATTAGCGCTTCCACATCCCTCCGCCCCATGACCTTGGGTAGGGAACGCCCCAGTCTCGGAGACTTGATGAGGCTTGCGGGATCCTTCCCTATGAGCTTTTCCCTCATCAAGTATTTGAAGAAGGAGCGCAGGGATGCCAGATTCCTTGCCAGGCTCCTGGGCGAGAGGCCCCCTTTGGCTAGCCTGACCATGTACGATTGGATGTGGGATGGGGTGACCTCACTCCACTTGCCGACCCCTTCCACCTCCTCCAAATGTTCCATGAACCTGATGAGATCGCGGCTGTAAGCCTCGAGGGTGTTCTTGGACAGTCCCCTCTCGAGAGCGAGATAACCGAGGAATTGGTCTATAATCGATTCCATGGCCTCTGTTGCTACCTCCCCGAACCTCTAATGGGAGAGAAGTCTCTTCCACTTGTGGATGAGATTGAGGGCCTCGAGCGGGGTCAAGGTGTCCACATCCAATTTGCGAAGCTCCTCCCCCAGCCATCCATCCTTGGAGATGGGTCCAAAAAGACTGAGCTGCCTGGGGTCTTCCCTGGAACCTTTCCGGGCTCTCTTGCTCTTCGCTAGCTTGGGCTGCCCCACCTCATCGAGCTCGCCATTTTCCAAATTGGCCATGATCTCCATGGCCCTCTCCACGACCTCTTGGGGTAGACCCGCTATCCGGGCAACCTGTATCCCGTAGGACCTGTTGGTGCCGCCCTCGACCACCCTTCTCAAGAATATCACCTTTTGATTCCACTCCTTGACAGCCATGTGAAAGTTCTTGACCCCGCTTTTTGTCAAGGCCAGCTCCGTGAGCTCGTGATAATGAGTGGCGAACAGGGTCCTTGCCCCCAGATGGGGGGAGTCGAGGATGTGCTCCGCAACTGCCCACGCAATGGAAAGCCCATCCCTGGTTCCAGTTCCCCGGCCAACCTCATCCAGGATTATCAGGCTTCTCGGAGTCGCAGTGTTGAGAATCTGGGCTGTCTCTGTCATCTCCACCATGAAAGTCGATTGGCCCCGAGCCAAATTGTCCGTGGCACCAACCCTCGTATATATCCTGTCCACAAGGCCTATCCTGGCCTCCCTCGCGGGGACAAAAGACCCAATCTGCGCCATGAGGACTATGAGGGCAACTTGCCTAAGGTAAGTCGATTTTCCAGCCATATTGGGCCCGGTGAGGAGGATCATTCTCACGGACTCCCCGTCCATTTCCAGGTCATTTGGAACGAATCTCTCTTGGGAAAGGGTCCTCTCCACAACAGGATGCCTCCCCTCCCTTATGACCAGAGACCTGTCGCTTGTTATGGATGGCCTGCAGTATCTATTGTGCAATCCCACATGGGAAAAGCTCGCCAGACAGTCGAGCTCTCCTATGGCTGAAGCGGTCCTCTGGATCCTTCCCACCTCTCGAGCCACTCGGCCCCTCAGCTCCTCGAAGAGCTGGTACTCCAGGGCGTTTCTCCTCTGTTCCGCCTCCATCACCTCGAGCTCGTACTTCTTGAGCTCCTCATTCACGTACCTCTCGGCATTCACCAGGGTCTGTCGCCTCACGTAATCTTGGGGCACAGAAGCACTCTGGGATTTGCTCACCTCTATGTAGAAACCGAAGACCCTGTTGTAGCCTATCTTCAAGTTCGCGATTCCAGTCCTCTTCCTCTCCTTTTCCTCCATCTTAGCTATGTATGTCTTCCCATCTCGGCTGATCCTTATCCAGCGGTCCAGTTCCTCGTTCACCCCCTCCTTTATCAGGCCCCCTTCCTTGAGGCTCAGGGGAGGGTTTTCCACGAGGGTGGAATCGATCCAGCTCCTCACGTCTTCCAGAGGATCGATGGCCTCGAACAGCCCCCTGAGGGCCTCGCTCCTGCATCGAGCCAACTCTGCCTTCAAAGGGGGCAACTCCCCGAGAGACTCCTTGAGACTCACCAGGTCTCTCCCATTGGCAACCCCCGAGGAGACCCTGCTCGAGAGTCTCTCCATGTCCTGTATCCTGGAAAGCATCCTTCTCACCCTCTCCCTCAAAAGATCGTCCTTGAGGAGCTCCTCCACAGCATCGAGCCTCCTCTCTATGGAGGCCTTTTCCAAGAGGGGATAGTTCAGCCATTTCCTCATGGTCCTAGCTCCCATGGGTGTGAGGGTATGATCGAGCACCCAAAGGAGGCTATCCTTTCTAGTCCTGTCCTGGAGATTTTCGAATAGCTCCAGGTTCCTTCTGGTCCAGTCATCCAGGATCATGTGCTGGGTCAGGCTGTAAGGCTTGAGGCTCCTTATGTGATCCAGCCTCCCTCCCTGGGTCTCCCTCACGTAATGGAGAACCGCCCCAGCTGCACCAAGTGCCACCTTCATTTGGGAACATCCGAGCCCCTCCACTGAGTCCACCTGGAAGTGGTCGCAAAGGATCCTCTCGGAACTCTCCCTGGAGAAATGCTCCCGTGGCCTCCATGTGACCAAGGCTGGCCTAAGCTGCTGGATGAAACGGGAGATCACCTCCGTCTCCTGGTGACCATCGGGAAGGAGAAGTTCCCTCGGCCTGGCACCCTCCCCCTCTGCCAGAAGTGCCTTTTCCCCTTCCACTTCAGTGACCCTGAACTCTCCCGTGGAGAGATCCAGGAGCGCAACCCCATAGGTGTCTCCATGGGGAAGTATGCCCATGAGAAAATTGTTCTCCTCAGAAACCAGTCCATCTGGATCCAGGACAAGCCCAGGGGTTACCACCCTCACCACTTCTCGCCTCACAAGCCCCTTGGCCTCCTGGGGGTCCTCCATCTGCTCGCAGATGGCTACTTTGAAGCCCTTCTGCACCAATTTGGCTATGTAAGAGGAGGCTGATTGATGGGGAACCCCACACATGGGGACTCCGGATTCCTTGTCCCTGCTTGTCAGGGCTATCTCGAGGATCCTGGAGGCTACCTCGGCGTCCTCGAAGAACATCTCGTAGAAGTCCCCCATGCGGAAGAACACAATGGCATCCTTGTGCTTCTCCTTTATCTCCAGATATTGCTGGAGCATTGGTGTCAGCCGATCCATTGGCCCGAAGCCCTACAAGGTGAATCAGGGGACCCAGGTCCCATCCTTGCGACGTCTGAGCTCTATGACTTCTATTGTCCCCCTCCCCCCTATGAGGGCATTGGCAGCCCAGCTTATGAGCCCCAGGACCACTGCCCCGAGAATTGCCCAGCCGAAACTATCCACGTCCAGGCCCTTTATGGTGGCAGCTACGATCTCCAACATGAGCCCGTTAATGACGAGGGTGAAAAGACCGAGGGTCAGGATGTTTATGGGGAGCGTCAAGATGAACAGTACCGGCCTTATCACGGCATTGAGAACGCCCAGAAGGAGGGCCCCCACCAGAGCGGGGAAGATCCCCCTCACATGGATCCCTGGGAGAAGGGCCGCTGTGAGGAGGAGAGCCAGGGCGTTCACGAGCCATCTGAGCAGGAGACCCCTCATGCCTTCTCCTGGGAAGAGGACTTCTCGGGGTTCATCCCCTGTCTCTGGGGGATCAAGTGCTGGACCAGATCTATGGGGATTGGGAAGACGATGGTGGAACTGTTCTCCGTCGCTATCTCCGAGAGGGTCTGGAGGAAGCGGAGCTGGAGCGCAACGGGCGAGCTGGCTATCATCTTGGCTGCCTCTACCAGTCTCTGGGCTGCTTGGTACTCGCCCTCCGCGTTTATGACCTTGGATCTCCTCTCCCTCTCTGCCTCGGCCTGGCGAGCCATGGCCCTCTGCATCTCTTGTGGCAGATCCACATGTTTCACTTCCACGGAAGAGACCTTTATCCCCCAAGGGTCCGTCTCTCGATCCAAGATCTCCTGGAGCCTGCTGTTTATCTTCTCCCTATGGGCCAGAAGCTCATCCAGCTCGACCTCGCCCAATACGCTTCGCAACGTGGTTTGGGCCTTCTGGGAGGTGGCGAGATGATAGTTTTCCACCTGGATCACGGCCTTGTTGGGATCCATGACCCTGTAGTACACCACCGCATTGACCTTCACTGAGACGTTGTCCCGGGTAATCACATCCTGGGGAGGAACGTCGAGGGTGATCACCCTCAGGTCCACCTTCCGCTCCATCTTATCTATTATTGGCCAGAGGAATATGATCCCAGGCCCTTTCAATTTCCCTATGTATTTCCCCAGCCTGAAGATCACGGCCTGCTCGTATTCTTTCACTATCTTGATTGCAGAAGCGAGAAGCATCACACCTAGAACAACGAGAACTAAAAGGGTAAGCGACATTTTTCCCTCCTACGGTCTCTTGGTTTGGGGTGGCAAGGCACCCGTTTTCCCTTCATTGCGTCCTCTCTCCTTTTCTCTTCACCCTCAAAGTCAAGCCTTCCACTTGCGTGATTTCCACCTCCTCTCCCTCCTCTATGGGCTCATCGGCCACGGCATTCCATATCTCCCCGTGGACGAATACCTTTCCCTGGGGATCGAGCCTTCCCATGGCCTTTCCCACTTCTCCCACCATTCCCCTTGTTCCAGTTATGGGCTTCCTGACGTAGGCCTTGAAAGCCAGGGTAGCGACCACTGCGAAAAATCCGGATATGGCCAAGACTGTGGGGATCAGAACCTTCCATGCGAGCTTCTGGTAAGCTCCAGGAGCATCGAATAGCATTATGGAGCCCAGTGTGAGGGATACTATCCCAGCGATGGTGAGGAGCCCGTAGCTACTCACCTTGAGCTCTGCCAAGAAGAACACTATCCCGAGGAGGATGAGCATCACCCCCGCGTAGTTTATGGGAAGGGTATGGAGGGCGTAGAAGGCCAGGATAAGCGATATGCCACCTATGACCCCTGGAAAGATTGCTCCTGGGTGGGCAAGTTCGAAGTAAAGGCCAGCAAGCCCTATCATGAGGAGTATGTAGGCCACATTGGGATTGCTGAGGGCGTTTAGGATCCTGTGGCGCCATCCCATCTCCACGTGTTCCACGGGCCTGCCTTTCACATCCAGAACCACCGTCTTGGAATCCCTCAGAACACTCCCCCCATGGAGTTGAGAGAGAAGATCATCCAAGTCCTGGGCCACTAGATCTATGACATCTAGCCTCAAGGCCTCCTCAGCAGTTATGGAAACGCTCTTTCTCACCGCTTGCTCGGCCCATTGGACGTTTCTATTCCTCTTGGATGCAATGCTCTTTATGTATGCCACAGCATCGTTTTCCACTTTCTTGGCCATCTCGTCGGCCATGTCCTTCCCACCCACAGCCACGGGATGCGCAGCCCCGATATTGGTCCCTGGGGCCATGGCAGCGACATCTGCAGCCATTGTTATGAAGACCCCAGCAGATGCGGCCCTGGCCCCCGAAGGGGCAACGTACACGACCACTGGCACCTGGCTATTGAATATGTTCTTCACTATCTCCCTCATGGCAGTGTCCAGGCCCCCAGGGGTATCGAGTTGTATGATCACCAGGGCTGCATCCTTCTTGGCCGCAGCTTTCAGATTCTCCTCTATGAACTCCGCGGTTATGGGGTTTATGACGCTCTCCACGTGGACGACCACCACAGGGCCCGAGGCCTTTTCCCCGAAGGTATCCAAGGGAGCTGCCATCACCCCTAGGAGGAGACCAACGACGACCCCTGCCAAAAGGGGCAGAGAGCTCCTGGCCCTCATCCTCTTCATGACTCCTCCGAAGGATTCGATCCCTGGCCTCGCTTTGGTACGGGTCTTCCGAGAAAGGTCAGGACCTTTTTCATGTCCTCCCAGACTTCCTTCTTCTTCTCCGGGTACCTCAGGAGGTACGAGGGATGGTACGTTGGCATCACTGCCACGCCCTCCCATTGGGTCATCTGTCCCCTTATGCGGGTTATGCTCTGTTGGGATCCCAAGAGAGCATTTGTGGCTACCGATCCCAAGGAGACTATGATCTTGGGAGATATGGCCCTCAGTTGCTCCATCAAGAAATGCTGACACGCTTCCACCTCCTGAGGCTTCGGGGTCCGATTGGCTGGGGGCCTGCACTTGAGCACGTTGGCTATGAAAACGTCTTCCCTCCTGAACCCCATGGCCTCTATGATTCTGTCGAGGAGCTTGCCCGCTGCTCCCACAAATGGCCTTCCCTGAAGATCCTCCTCCTCTCCAGGGGCCTCGCCCACGAATACCACCTCTGCATCCGGATTCCCCTCTCCCACAACCACTTTGTTCCTGAACTTGTGGAGACCGCAGGCCTTGCACTCCTGTGCTGAAGTGGCGACTCTTTGGAGGATTGTTCCCTTGTCTTCAGGACCCCTTTCCATTACCTTCAAGAGTTCATCGAGGACACAGCACAGGTCTCTGGGAAGCCTGTACTGCTGGATTCCGGCCATATCCACAAGCTTCCTCGATAAGTAACCCAGGAGTTCCCCCCATGGAAAGGACTCCCCTTTCCTCATCCCCTGGCGCATCTTCTCGATTCCACTATCTTGTCCACTATTGCCCATGCCACCTCGTCCTTGGACATGAGAGGAAGGTCCACCACAACTCCTCCCCTTCCAAGGAGAGTCACCTTGTTGGTATCTCTGCCGAACCCGGCGCCCGGATAAGTCACATCATTCGCCACTATCCAGTCCAGGTTCTTCCGCTCGAGCTTTTCCCGGGCATTGGATATGAGCTCATGGGTCTCGGCTGCGAACCCCACGAGGATCCTCTCGCCCTTTCTCGCTCCCACTTCCGAGAGAATATCCGGAGTTCTGCCCAGGGAGATGGACCAGATCTCGCTCTCTTTCTTTATCTTCTCCCTTTTTGCCTCCAAAGGGCAATAGTCTGCCACTGCCGCTGCCTTCACGACCACGGTGGCCTCCTCCAGGTGCTCCATCACAGCGTCCCTCATCTGACGGGCTGACTCCACTGTCAGAAATTTCACCCCTGGAGGGGGCTTGAGCGCGGTAGGGCCGCTTATGAGGGTCACAGAGGCACCCCTTCTCCTGGCGATCCTCGCCACTGAGAATCCCATCTTCCCAGAGGACCTATTGGAGATGAACCGCACAGGATCCAAGGCCTCCCAAGTGGGGCCAGCTGTCACAACCACCCTCTCTCCCACCATATCCTGGGGGCTCAGGGCGCATCTCGCCGTCTCCACTATGGTATCGAGCTCTGCCAGCCTTCCTTTTCCTTCCCATCCGCAGGCCAACTCTCCCTCCTCGGGTTCAACGACCCATACCCCCCTTTCTTTCAGGACATGGAGATTGGCCTGGGTTGCAGGATGGTTGTACATGTTCACATTCATCGCTGGACAAACAACAATGGGACATTTGGTGGCAAGGAGTGTGGTTGTGAGCATATCGTCCGCAATTCCATGGGCCAACTTGGCGATGAAGTTGGCCGTAGCTGGAGCAACTATCGCGACCTGTGCCAGGTCTGCCAAGGCTATGTGCTCAATCTGCCCTTCTTGGAGAGGGGAAAACATATCCGTTCTCACTGGATTGCCCGAGAGTGCCTGAAAGGTGAGGGGAGTTACGAACTCCGTAGCTGCCTTTGTCATCACTGTCCAGACTTGAGCGCCTTCCTTGACCATGAGGCGCAAGAGTTCTGCCGCCTTGTACGCAGCTATTCCACCCGTCACACCCAGTATCACCCTCTTCCCCTTGAGATCCACGAACGGAGTCACCTGACACCTCTCTCTCAGCGCTTCAGAGGAAGGACGTGTATCTCCACCTCTGTGGTCAGGGGTTTCTCCCAAACAAGGATCTGGCAGACCCTATCGGGCTTATTGAAATTGAGGAGGATCCTATTGAACCTCACGCTGCTCACGAGGGACCACCCGTCTTTCTGCATGGATTTTCTGAAGAAATCTACCAGGGACTCCACCTCCACCCTTCCAGAGAAGAGAAGCACCCCTGCCTTTGCCCCTCCAGTCTCGTAGACCACCGATCCTTTGGTGTCCAGGGTGAGTTCCGGTGGGACCAAGACGTCCGGAAAATCGTAATACCTAGGAGCAGGTGGCGGGGGGGGCTCCCCTATCCCCAAGGCATGTTTCGTGGACTCGCAAGAAGCCAGGATTATCCCACAACTCGCAACCAGAAATACGGCCAGCATTTTAGGAAGACCCTTCGTCATCGCCCATCTCCTTTCCTCTGAGATATTGGAAACTACCTCTTCGAGGCCTCCAACCTTTTGTATCCTCAAGGCTCTAGGACGTCAAGGTATTGCCCCATGGGCCCCGCAGCCAAGGGCCGTGAAAAGGGGCTCTCGCCTGGCCCTGACTGTCCGCTCCTGGGCCAGGTATTCAGGAAACGGGAATTCCGAAGACGGC
>Ga0209162_1000171_pt1 | contig 71122 bp, 61 predicted proteins | sample YNPNPMetaG_FD_187121 | JGI IMG/M metagenome (GOLD analysis project Ga0209162, IMG submission 187121) | Anoxygenic and chlorotrophic microbial mat microbial communities from Yellowstone National Park, USA - YNP NP MetaG (SPAdes) (version 2) ...
CCACGCGGTTTACGCGGCGCCGCATGATCCGCACAGGGCCGCTGAGGTCCCTGGTGAGCGTGGTCATGCGGTCGCCGATGATGATCGTCACACCCGAGTAGGCCTTCGAAGAGACCAGCAGATAGGCCGGTTCCTCGGGTGTGCTCTCCTTGAGCATGGCGTCCTTCTGGTTCAACAGGTCTTGGATGCTCGCCTCGATGCGGTCGGCCTCGTACATGAGCTCCGTGGCACGTTCCCGCTGTGCCGGCAGGAGTCGCTTGAGCTGAGCCAGAAGCGGCTCGACCGTCTGGCGGATCTTCGCGGCGGCTTCCTTGCGCTTGTTCACCTGTTCGTCGATCTCACGACATTTTTCGAGCACGGCCGGGTCGATTCCGACCGAAATCGTGGTCTTGACGTTTCCGTCGCTGCCGGCCGCCCGGATCTCCGCTCCGCAGCGGGCGTGTGCGTAGCCCCCGATCAGCGCCCCGGCGGCCAGCCGCAGGCGGCCCCGGGCATGGATCGTACTGTTCAGGATCTCCTTGGCGACCGAGACATCGCCGCCGGCCCGCACGCTGCATTCGTCGCAGAACTTCGCGACGACGTGGCCGCCGGCCTCGATGGACCCTTTCCCCTTGCCGGCGATGCCGCCGTTGGCCTGCACGTCCGCGCCGGCCCGGACCTCTGCGGCGCCGATTGCGCCCCCGATGGTGACATTCCGGGCCCCGCGGACGTAGAACCCATCAAGAACGTTGCCCCGGATCAGCACGTCGGTCGGAGTGTCGATGGAACCCGTTTCGAAGTTGACGTCGCCCTTGATTTCGATGACAGGCTGAACGGAGAGCCTTCCCCCGACGAAATGGACCTTGCCGCTCACCTTCGCCCGGACCTGTCCGTCGGCGTCCACCTCGACGTTCTCGCCCAGCTCGATCTCTCGGGGCTTGCGCTCGGGGGGAACGGACTTTCCGAACACGTCCACGCCGGGCGTGCCCGGGGCCGCCGGCCGGAGGCGCCCGATTACGCCGCCTTCGAGAACGGTGCGAATCCGGCACTGCCGGTAGAAGTCGATCCGGTCCGGCTCGCTGTCCTGTTCGTCCGGGTCCTGGGTCTCTTCCGAGTCCGCGAAGATCAGCTCCGCATCCTGGGGTTCGGTGGGGGGAGTTCCCTCGGCCAGCAGAAGTTCCTCCGCGGGGATGTCCCCCGCGCGGAGGCGTTCCGCCAGTTCCACGGCCCGCGCGCGTACGGCGTCGGTCAGCCGGATTCGGGCGCGCTCGGCAATCTCGAGGATGTCGGCCGGAATGACGGCGCTGTAGTCCGCATCGGCGGCCACGCGGACGGTGGCGCGCATAGCCCGCACGTCTGTCTGAATGCTCAGGGCACGCTGGAGGGTGTCGGTGGCCATTCGCGTTTACCGCTGCGGCCACGTACAGGCGCCGCTCTTTCGATCAGGCGGCCGAGACCCCTGCCGCCTGTTTGGCTTTCGCCATCGTCTGTTCGATCTTCTCCGACAGAGTCTGCGAGGTGAACGGCTTGACGACGTAGTTGTTGACGCCGGCCTTGATGGCCTCGATCACCCGGCTCTTTTCCGCCTCCGTGGTGACCATGATGATCGGCAGATTCGGGTCGTTGGCGCGGACGTTGCGGACCAGTGTGATGCCGTCCATGTTGGGCATGTTCCAGTCGACCAGCATCAGGTCCGGGCGCTGCTCACGGATCCTCTGGAGTGCCTCGAGCCCGTCGGCGGCCTCCGCAACGTCCGTATGCCCGAGCTGGGCCAGGACGTTTTTCTGGATGTTCCGTATCGTCCGGGAATCATCTACGAGCAGAATCTTCATTTCCGATCCCCTGGGCCTATCCGCCCACCGCCGCGACCTCGGCGGGGGCCGGAGTCGGCTGCGCCTTCTTCTCCACCACCATGCCCACTTCAACCCACATGGGTCCGAAGTCCGTCTCGCATGGGATGACCAGCCGCGGCGCAGCCTTCGACTGCGAGACTACGTGGCCTTTGCCAATGATCACGCTGGGCAGGGAGATGGAAATATGGAAACCGGAGAAATCCTTTTTCGAGTTGCCGGCCACCATGTTGGCCAGCTCGCCGATCGCATCCGCGAAGTCCGGGTGGTTCTGGTCCATCGGCACCCCGGCGAACGCCGACGCCGCCTTGCACGCGACCTCCACCGGAAAGCTCAGGACGACGCACCCGCTGGCGTCCCCGGAGAATCCGATGACGCCCGAGACGTCCGCATGCGTTCCCGGCTCGGTCTTGACGAACGGTTTCCCCACGCGAACGGACGTATGAACCATGGTCCGGAAAACGGCGGAGACTGCCGACACAAACGGGTTGATCAGACGGACGTCCATGGATGCTCCTGGCTAACGCCTCCTCGTTTGGTTCGGCCCCCGAACCGGGTATGCCCCGTGCCTATATCGGTTCAGTGCCTTCACGGTGTGAGTTACTTGGGGGGTGCCACGCGGTTCCCTGTCGGAGAAACATCCTATGCGGGCCAGCGCCGCTGCGCGGGGTGGTTCCGGCGTTCAGACACGGTGGAAGGCCTGTCCCCACGCGCCGTCCGCAGGACGCAGTTCCAGACCTGCGGGCGGTCAGGACGATTCCGCTGCCTGGTTATGGGGCGGACGTCTACTTCAGTTCCACGCTCCAGTAGGCGTGGTCGAGGAATTGCTGCCAGCAGCGGTACTTGCTGCTGCCGAGCTTGAGGTTGATCACGGGAGAGCGGCGCGGTTTCTTGGGCAGCGCGATCAACTTCATATTGGCCTCCTCGGGAGTGCGGCCGCCCTTGCGGATATTGCACTGGAGGCACGCGCAAACGACGTTCTCCCAGACCGTTTTTCCCCCCCGCGACCTGGGCGTCACATGATCGATGCTCAGTTCGTTGGTGGGAAACCGCTTGCCGCAGTACTGGCAGTGATTTCCGTCGCGGGCATAGATGTTGCGCCGGTTGAACTTCACTTCCTGTCGAGGAAGACGGTCGTAGAGCAGGAGACGGATGATCCTCGGGACGGCGATCTCGAACCGGACCGTCCGGATCCAGTCGTGCTCGGATGGTTCGAACTGACGCGCCAGCTCGCTTACCTCGCGCCAGCTTTCGAAATCATAGGAGACATACTGGCCATCCTGGATGTGGATGACCTCGGCCAGTTCGCGCACCAGCAGTGAGAACGCTCGCTTGACGTTGGTCACGCGAATCGCCATGTAGTGGCGGTTCAGGACCAGGACGTTGCAGGCCAGCGCTGAGTTCGAAGGGACCTCAAGACCTGCCGATGCCGCCGCGAAGACGACCACCTCCTTCGGCCCCGCGGGCCATGCCGATGCCGGCATTATAAAGTCCCCCAAGCCGCGTGGCAATGGGGTTGGCCGTCGCCGGCTCATCGGTCGTGGCGCGCAACTCCGCCCCACTACGTGAGTTCTACGCGCTCTCCCCTCGCCGGAATCCGAAGCCTGCGGAACCCCCTGGCCCGGAACCGCGCCGCCAGGGCCTCGCTCTGGTCCGGTTCGCCATGAACCAGGAACGCCTCGCGGCATCCCTCGGCCAGTCCGGCAGCCATCGACTCGAGTTCGGAGGCGTCGGCGTGCGCGCTGAGCCCGTTGATCACGTGAACCCGTGCCCGCACATCGTAGAGTTCGCCGAAAATCCGGATCTGACGCGCCTTTTCCAGCAGACGTCGGCCGAGCGTGTGTGCGGCCTGAAAGCCCACGATCAGGATGGCGTTACGCGGATCGGCGCAGTTGTTCTTGAGGTGATGCAGGATCCGGCCCGTCTCGCACATGCCGCTGGCCGAAATGATGATCAACGGTCCGGTCCGCTCATGCAGGGCCTTGCTCTCTTCCACATCCCGTATGAACCGGCACCTCGGACAGCCGAGCATCATACCCTTGGCGGCCAGCGCCTGTGCCTCCGGGTCGTAGCACTCTGTGTGTCTTCGGAAGATCTCCGTGGCCTGAACGGCCAGCGGGCTGTCTACGAAAAGCGGCGGGTGTGACCGCACCTCGCCCTTGTCGAGCAGGCTGTGGAAGTGGTAAAGCAGCGCCTGCGTGCGGCCGACGGCGAAGGCGGGCACGATCACTTTTCCCCCGCGTTCGAACGTCTCATTCAACACCTTGGCGAGCTTGCCGCAGACTTCCTCGGGCGAACCGGTCGTGCGCCCCCCGTAGGTGCTCTCACAGATCAGGTAGTCGCACGGCGGCCAGGGCGCCGGATCGTTCAGGATCGCCATCCGGAAGCGCCCCGCATCCCCCGTGTAAACCAGCGTGATCGGCTGCCGATCGTCCGCTGCAAACCGCACGCGGACCCCCGCCGAACCCAGCATGTGGCCGGCCTGGTAAAACGCGGCCTGGACGCCGGGAACCACTGTGAACTCGGTATCGTGAGGCACCGTTTCGAACTGCCGGACGCATCGCGCCGCATCCTCCGGGCCGTAAAGAGGTTCGATGGGCTTCTCCCCGTGTCGGGCACGCCCCTTGTTGAAGTACGCCGCGTCTTCCACCTGGATGTGGGCTGAGTCGGCCAGCATGACCTCCGCCAGGTCGCGGGTCGCCGGAGTAGCGAAAACCGGTCCGGCGAAGCCGTCTCTGACCAGACACGGAAGCCTTCCGCTGTGGTCGATGTGGGCGTGGCTCAGGATGACGGCGTCGATTTCCTTCGGATCGCAGGGATACCGGAGGTTCTTCTCATGGGCCTCGGCCCGGCGTCCCTGAAACAGGCCGCAGTCCAAGGCGATCCGATGTCCATTGCACTCGATCAGGTGCATGGAGCCGGTAACTTCGCGCGCGGCCCCATGAAACAGCAGGCTTGGCATTGGGCCTCCAGCGGGGGTATGCGTGAACGCTCGACATCGACTATAACACGCGGCCCGCCGGTTGGCACGGAGGTCCGTTCCGAGGCCTCCGACCCCGTCTGGAGCGGCTTCGGCGGGAGGAGATCTGCCGCCTCATGGCTGTGCTGCCGTTGCTGGCGTGTCCGGAGTCCTACGTGGCTGCCGAATGGGAGCTGTCGCGCGACGGCCCGGCCCGCAGCTACTGGCTCGGGCTGTTTCGCACGCACATCCGGACGATCGCGGACCTGATCCGCCGCGAGGCCGGTCCGGCGGTCGAGTCTCGCCTGCACGAATGCCTGGCAGACTATCACGCCGGCCTGGAGGTGCTCGACCGCCGCCCGGACGCCTGGGGCGAGCTGACGGTCCCGAAGCTGGCCCTCTATCGGCAGGAGGTTCTGGCGCGGCACGGGTTCCCGGACCCGTTCGCCGGCGTCAAGGAGCGGGAGAACGCCAGAGCCATCAGCCTCTACCCGCGGGTGGTCCGCGAGCTGGATGCCGCGGCGCCCCGGGCGCGGATTGAGCTGCTGGCCCGGGGGATCTTTGCCGGCAACGAGTTCGACCTCGGCTGCCAGGCCACGACAGCCCGGTACCACGCCAACGGCCACGACTTCGCGGAAGCCAGGGACCGTGTGTCCAGCCGGCCGTGGCCGCGGGACGATCTGGACGCCTGGTCAACCGCGCTATCGGGTCGATGCCCGCCCTTTCGTCGGGTCCTGTTCTTTGTGGACAACGCCGGATCGGATGCCATCCTCGGGTGCCTGCCGCTGGCCCGCGAGCTTGCGGATCGGGGCAGCGAGGTGGTCCTTGCGGCCAACTCGGCCCCGGCCCTGAATGACATCACCATCGACGAGCTGAACGACGTTCTGGAACGGCTCCGGCCCGTCGATGGTGTTCTCGACCGGCTGATACGCGAGGCGCGCCTGTGGACCGTCGCCTCGGGCTGCCGATCGCCTCTGATCGACCTGAAGGATATAAGCCCGGCCTGTGCCGAGGCCGCCGCCGGCGCGGATCTGATCGTCCTGGAAGGGATGGGCCGGAGCGTAGAGACGAACTGGACCGCCCGGTTCCGGTGTCCCTGTCTGCGGGCCGCGCTGATCAAAGACCCCTTCGTTGCCGACCGGCTCGGGGTACCGATCTTCTCGCCGGTCTGGCGCTTTCCCGAGTAGCCGGCCATCGGGGCGGTCAGGGCTCGAGCCGACCATCCGGCCAGTGCGACACCCGCGAAGCCGCCTCATGGAGCATCCGGTCGATGGAGCCGCTCGGCGGCTGGCCCTTGCCTTCGGATCGCTTGTTGAACAGCGCCACCCAGCCGCGTCCGCTCGCCAGTCGGACCATCAGGGTATACGTCCCGGGCAGGCTGCCTGTGTGCTAGGCGTTGACGCCGCCCGCGACGGGCCGCACCTGCCATCCGAGGGCATAATAGGTAGGATCGGCCTGGGGCACGCCCGGCGGCCGGGCCCACATCTGAGCGCGTGTGGCAGGACTCAGCAGGGGCGGCCCGGAGGCCCCTTCCAGGGCGATCAGGAACCGTGCTAGGTCCACAGCGGAGGCGATCCATCCTCCGTGAGCGTCCATCGTGTGGAGGTTGAAGGCGCCATACGGCCGCGGGACCCGGGCCGGACCGCGATCTCCCATGACACTCTCGCCGACCCGGCCGAGCGCCTCGACGTACTCCACCTCGCCCGGCAGGCGATCGGCTCGCAGCGAGTGGCCCACGCGCATCTGGCGGATGCCCAGCGGGGCGAGGATTTCGCTCCGCATGTACTCCTCGTAGGTCTGGCTGGTCGCGCACTCGATGATTCGCCCGAGCAGGCAGTAGCCGAAGTTCGAGTACGCGTACCGCACGCCGGGGTCGAAATCGAGCGGCTGGCCGGCCATGTAGTCGATGATCATCTGCGGCGTCGTCGGCAGCGACCGTCCGAGGGATTCAACGACGGTGCGGTCGCGGAACATCGGGTCGAACGATCTGGTTCGGTCCCAGCCGCCGCGATGGCTCAGCAGATGCCGCAGGGTGACCCGCTCAATCCGCCGGTCCGCCCACCCGGTCAGGTCGATCCACTTTCCGATCGGGTCATCGAGCTTGGCCAGCCCCCTCTCGACGAGCCGCAGTACCCCGACCGCCGTGAGGGGTTTGGAAAGGCTGGCGATGCGGAACAAGCTCGTCGGTTGCGTGGGCTGCGCCCCGCGCGGCGCCCACGTGTAGCCGCGTGCCAGCACCAGTCGTCCGCCGTCCACGACCGCCAGGCTGCCGGCGGAAATGCCGCGTTCCCTCATGTACGCCGCCAAGACCTCATCGAAGGGGGCGAGGTCCGCGATCTCCGCGCCGGTCACTGTCCAGATGCAACCTGCGTCGGCCGGCTGCGTGGCGACGCCCGCCGGCCGCGAGGAACTCCTGGCGCCCCCCGTGCAGCCGAAGATCACGGCCACCAGCCCGATGCAGGCTCCATTAGTGCCCGGCGCCCAAGCGGTCCGAGTGCCCCCCGTACGTGCCTCTGTGGCGTCTCCTCGCATGCCGGAGAGATAACCGAACCTAAGTGGGCCGCACAAGCCGCGAGCTAGGTACCCTGGCAGGAGAGCATGACTCACCGGGGCCGCTGAGCCCGCTGGGGGGCGCGGCCGGGCACATGTCACCGGTGCCGTGGGCCGTGAAGGTGCCTCCTGTGCGCAAGCCGCTTCCGGAGACCCGCCGCGCGGCCCGTCGCGGTCGGGCCAACGTCTGAGGATCGCCCGAAGAGGCGGCACTGGCGCAAGGAACATGAGCAACCCGTACCGCAACGGTCCGGGAAAAGGAGCGATTTCAAGAGCTCGCAGGCTGTCCCGGTGGCTTTGGAATGGTGTCCCGGCAGACGGTCAGTGGCAAGACCTCAGCGATATGGAGGGGGCGGTGCCGCGCCGGTTCCACTGGGGTTGCCGCACCGTTCCGGCGTGCTCCCAGCGAGAGGCGGAGGCTTGCCGCTGAGTCGCCGAACCCAGACGGAAAAGATACCGTCGGACCCGAATCTACAGTGCTCCTCTTCAAGAGCAATCTTCGTAAGCTGTTACTTTTCAGAGAGTTGCGCTTTTATCCCGCTGCCCACTTCACTCGCGATTGCGCCGTCTAGGAATCGAACCTAGGACCCGCTGATTAAGAGTCAGCTGCTCTACCTAGCTGAGCTAACGGCGCGATACTGCCGGTCGCGTCCCGGACAGGCGCGTATTCTATGCTTGGGCCGCAGGCGCTTCAAGGCCGTCCTGACATCTGAGGGACTGGTAGGACCGGGACCGCCACCGCAGGTGATTCCCGGGGCCGTCTGGCGGCCGACTCGTGCGTGTTCGCCACTTGCGTACCTTCGGGGCGGCCACTAATGCCGTGGCCGGTCGGTCTGCGGTGTCTGGGGCGCCTCCATCGCGACTCGTGGGCCGGGGGGCTCGTGCCACGGGGTAGCGGGGCAGGCCCCACGAGGCCGGGCCGTTACTGCGGGGTGGCGTCGGGCCGCGGGCTGGAGGTCGTTGCCGAATCGATTGCCGTCGGTTCGACGCCGAGGTCAACCGCTTCTGGCTTGGGCGTGACGACCGCGATGATGGGCTGCGTGAGGTATTGTCGGGCGACGCGACGCACGTCCTCCATCGTGACCGAGCTGATGTGCCTTTCGAGGTCCTGGCGGAAGTCGAAGCCCAGCCCGTAAAGCTCATCGAGCGCGGCCTGAGCCGCCCGCTCGGCGTTCGTCTGCGATTGCATCAGATCCGTGGTCAGGATGATTCCCTTGGCTCGCCGGAGCTCTTCCTCGGTGAACTGGCCGGCGCGGGCCTTCTGTACGGCTTGCTCGAACACGCGGTAAACTTCGGCGATCTTCTCCGGCTGACAGGCCGCGTACATCCCGAAGTGGCCGGGAGCGACCCCGATCACATTCATGGCATGGACCTCGTATACGAGGTCGCGGTCGCCGCCCCGCAAAGACTCGTGCAACCAACCTCCGGGATAACCGTAGCCGCTCATGATCGTGTCGAGCACTGCCAGCGGCCATCGGTCCCTGGTGTTGGCGATCACCGTGCCGCGGAAGCCCGCGTAGATCCCCGCCGCGCCACGGTCGGGCGGGGCCTTCCGGATGTAAAGGGCTGGTCGGTCGATCGGCGGCTCGGCCCGGACCGGCGGCGTCGGGACGGGGCCGTCTGGCAGGGCGGCAAACAGCCGCCGGGCCTGCTCCTCCGCGCTGGTTTCGTCGATGTCGCCGAAGATGGCCAGTACGACGTTCGGCGCAACCAGATGCCGGCGGTGATAGTCGGCCAGCGCGGCACTGTCGATCCGGCGGACCGACTCGGCACGGCCCACCGGCAGCATCCGGTAGGGGCTGTTCCGGTAGAACACGCGGCGGAAGTACGCCTCGAGGTCGGAGCGCCACTGTTCGTCGATCCGCGAGATGGCATCGAGGATCTGGGGGCGGAGCCGATCCACTTCAAGGGCGGGGAACGTGGGGTTCAGCACGACATCGGCGAAGACTTCCATCGCCTCGGCCACGTCGTCCCTGAGCACCTCACAACAGACGTACACGGTGTTTTCGCCGCCGGCCGCTTCGATGCTCGCGCCGCGCGAGTCGAAGAAGTGGGCGATTTCATCGGCGGTGCGCGTCCTTGTGCCGCGGAGCATCAGGCGGGCCATCATGTTGGCAATGCCGTTGTTGGCCTCGTCTTCGCAGACCAGCCCGGCCAGGCAGTAGGCGCGGATCGACACGAGCGGCGACGAAGGGTCTTTCCGGAGGAGGATCCGGAGGCCGTTATCGAGGCGGATCAGCCGGGCGGGCAGCGTGGGTGCGGGGGCGGGCTGCTCCGCGGGTGTGTGGCGGTCGCGGGGAAGGACCATGATGGTTCCGGTGCTCTCGGGCCGCAGGTATTTCCGGGCCGCATCCCGGACCTGTTCCTTGGTCACGTCCTGAATCCGCTGCGTGTAGTTCGCGGAGAAGTGAGCATCGCCCGTGGCGATGAAGTCCGACGCCATCGAATCGGCGATCTGCTCGGCCGTCTGATGCGAGAACACGTGTTCGGCCGTTTTCTGACGTTTGGCCTTGGCCAGCTCCTCGTCGCTGACGGGGTCCTCCTGAAGCTTCCGGATCTCCGTCCAGATGGCCGCGATGGCGGGCGAGACGCGGGCCGGGTCGAGGCGGGCCGTGATCACGAACAGGCCGCGGGCCCACTCCGGCGTCCAACTGTAGCTGTCCACGGCGAAGGCCAACTGTCCCTCGTGCACGATCGAGCGCACGAGGCGGGAACTCTGGCCTTCCGTCAGAATGAAGCTCAGCAGGTCCAGCGCGTACAGATCGGGATCGGTCAGGCGGATCGAGGGCCAGGCGAGCCGAACCAGAGCGGCATCCACGTCCATGCGCCGAATCGCCTGGCGGGGCGTCGTCACCGGCGGCTCCTCGGGCAAGGTGATGGGCTTGACCGGCTTCTGTTCAAAGCCCGCGAACGCCCGAGAGACGGCCTGAAGCGCCTCGTCCAGGTTCAGATCGCCGGCAATCGCGACGACGATCCGGTCCGGGACGTACATCCGTCGGTAGTAGTTTACGATGTCCTGTTTGGTCAGACTCTGGACGGCCTGTTTGTGTCCGATGATCGGAAAACGCACCGGGTGGTGAAGGTACATCGTTGCCTGGGTCATCTCGTGGAGCTGCCGGACGGGGTCGTCCAGGTCGCGTTCGAGTTCCCGCTGCACGACGCCCCATTCCCGGCGGAACGGCCCGTCCGGGAACGTGGGGTTCGTGATCCAGTCACTCAGCAGATCGATCGCCGTCGTCAGCTTGTCCTTCGACGTGTTGATGAAGTAGCACGTCGTCGCGTAGCTCGTAAACGCGTTCGTGTTGTCGCCCAGCTCCGCGAGCGTCTGCTCGGATTGTTCCTCCGTTCGGTGTCTGGTTTCGCCGGCGTGCAGGAGGTGCTCGAAGAGATGGCTGATCCCCGCGCCGGCGTACTCCTGCTCGTAGATGCTGCCCGTGCGGCAATACATCCGCACCGAGACCACCGGGGCCGTGCGGTGCTCTCGCAGGATCACGGTCAGTCCGTTGGACAACACCGCGATCCGCTCATCCGGCCGGTCGCTCAGCAGGCGGGCTACGCTCAGCGGGGCCGACGGACGGGTCTCCGGCACCGGATCGGCGGCTCGAGCGGCCGCAGTGACCGACAGGAGCAGCGGAAGGACGCAACGGGTCGGATTCATTCGATCGCTCCTTGTGGTTTTCGCACCGGCGCGCCGCGTGTGTGCGGCTACCCACGGTGCAGCCGGATGAGATCCCGGACCAGGCCGACCAGCTCGCCCCGGTTCACCGGTTTGGAAAGGAAGCGGTCCGCGCCGCACTCCCGGGCTCTCTCCTCGTCGCCGAGTTCGTCGAGCGCGGTCACCATCACGACCGAGATGTCCCGGGTCTTCGGATCTGCCTTGATGTGACGGCACACCTCGAAGCCGGACATCCGGGGCATCATGATATCGAGCAGGACGACCGCCGGCCGGTGTGCGGCGACCTTCTCGAGGGCGTCCACGCCGTTCGTGGCCGTGAGGGCCTCGACTTCCGGCAGTTCGTCCATGTAGGCCTCGAGCAGCTCCAGGTTCTGGAGGTTGTCGTCCACGATAAGCACCTTCGCGCGATCGGCCGACGTTGCGCTGTTGGTTGACTGCATCCGTTCTTCTCCCGGAGAAACGAACCGGATTATAGGCCGGTCCCATAGGGGGCCGCTACGGTCGTCGCGCGGGGGATCCGCGCGGGCCGCTCGGCCAGTCCGGATTTCTTTTCTCAAGGGGCTCCGGAATCGGCCCGTTTGAGCCGACAGGGCAGACACGCCGGTCCGCCCGCGGGGGTCCTGACTTCCGAGGTACTATGGGCGATACGATTCTGATCGTCCATCCGATGGAGGCTGTTCGCCGGCGGATCAAGGAGGGTCTGGCCTTGTCGGACGTCAGCTTCGCGGATGCGGCCGATGCGCGAGAGGCGGTGCGCCTTCTGGGTCGGCAGCTCCCGGATGTCATCCTGGCGGCCTCGGAGATGCCGGGCATCAGCGGATACGAGCTGTGCGAACAGGTTCGCGCCGGACGGGTACACGGCGCGCCCGTCGTGCTCGTGATTGAACGCGCCACCGAGAGCGACAAGGCGCGTGCCGTCCAGGCGGGTGCGACGGACGTGCTGGAGTGGCCTCCGAGCCCGATCGACTTGCACCTCCGGATCGGGGGGATCCTGGAACGGCGCCACCTCGAACGGCAGCTCCAGCAGCAGAACCACTTCCTGTATCAGCTCCATCAGTTCGCGACCGGCCTGAACAGCCTTGAAACGGTCGAAGAAACCATGGACGCGACGCTGATCGTGGCTGTCTCGCTGACCTTCAGCGGCCAGGCGTGCATCCTGACGCCTGATGAAACGGGTGCCAACCTTCGCGTTGCGCGGCACCTCGGCGTGAGCGACGATGTGGCAGACACGTTGCGGGTCCGCATCGGGGAACCCGTCTCGGGGACGGTTTTTCGTGACAACGTGCCCGTCGTCGTGAATGACCCGTCTCAGATGCCGCCCGGGCTTATGGAGGACGCCGCCTTCTTCTGTCGCGCGCCGTTCGCATCCCTCCCGGTCCGGACGGATGACAACGCCGTAGGGGTCCTGAACGTGCTGGGCACGCCCGGCCGGGTCTACTCCGACCAGGACGTGAAGATCCTCCGGTGCATCGCTACGACGGCTGCGGTGGCGATCCAGAGCCAGCGGCGGCGGTTGCACGCGGACAGCACGCGCGATGCCGCGATGGTGGGCCTGGCGGCCCTGGCCGAGTGGCGCGACCCGGAGACCGGCGATCACTTGGAGCGGCTGCGGGCCTACGCACGGGTGCTGGCCGAGGGTTTGCGGTCGAATCCGAAGTACGCCCGGGTGATTGACCGGGGCTTCCTGGAGAGCCTCTCCCGCTCAGTACCGCTCCACGACATCGGGAAGGTCGGCATCCCCGACCACATCCTCCGCAAGCCCGGCAAGCTCACGGACGAGGAGTTCGAGATCATGAAGACTCACACGGAGGTGGGCGCCCGCGTGCTGGCCGCCGTGGCCGCCCGGGCCGGCGGTGACGGCTTCCTCCAGATGGCCCGCGACATTGCCTATTGTCATCACGAGAAGTGGGACGGATCGGGATATCCGCGCGGTCTGGCGGGAGATGTCATTCCGCTGGCGGCGCGGATCACCGCCGTGGCGGATGTGTACGACGCGCTGGCCACGGACCGCGTCTACCGCAAGGCCTGGCCTCATGCGAAGGTCGTGGAGTACATCCTCGCGAACAGCGGCACCCATTTCGACCCGGATATCATCAAGGTGTTTGCGGCACGTGCCGGAGAGTTTGAGCGTCTGCATTCGGAGATGAGTGTCCACCAGCCCGGTCCGGAAGGACGTGAGCCGAGCGTCGTGGCCGTCGGCTGACGCCGCGGAGCCGGGAATGGAGAACGGGGGTCCGGCGGAAACGCCCGTTTCCGCCCCAGATTGACGGAGGAGTGACGGATGACCGGTCAAACGGCAACCTGCGACAAGCCGACGACCAGCGGCGCATCGTTCGAGAACGAACTCAGGGCGCGAATCCAGGGGCTGTCCTACCTTCCGAGCAGCGCCGCGGTCGCCATGAAGTTCATCGAACTGGGCCGTGATCCGGAAAGCGGACCGAACGAGTACGCCAAGGTCATAAGCTCGGACGCGTCGCTGGCCACGAAGCTGCTGGCGATGGTGAATTCCTCGTGGTTCGGCGTCCGACATCGCGTGACGAAGATCCCGATGGCCGTTTCGCTCCTGGGGTTGTGCAATGTCCGCGCGCTGGCGCTGAGCTACTGCATGACCGGGCTGCACCACGAGCTGGGTCTCGATCGGGACGACTCGCTGACGTACTGGGAGGCCGGGCTGTGCAAGGCGGTTGCCGCACGCTGCTACGTGCAGGCGATCGAGGAGGGCTTCGCGGACGTGGCGTTCGCGGCGGGCATCTTCCAGGACTTCGCCCTGACGGTCATGCATGCGGTGGACGGCGGCCAGACGCTCAAGGGGCTGAGCGACCCCGCAACGCCCACCAGCCGTAAGCTTGCGGAGGAGAAGGCACGGTTCGGGATGGACCACTGCGAGGCGGGCCGGCTGCTGGCCCAGAAGCTCGAGCTGCCCGAGATCTACGTGGACACCGTGGCATTCCACCACGATGCGTCTTCCCTGCGCCAGTTCATCGACAACCCCGCGCTGGCAGAGGGGATCTACGTCGCCTCCCTGATGCCTCACGTCCGGACGTGCTGGCATCATGAGGACGTGGAGGCGGCCAAAGCCGCCGTCGAAGCGAACGGACGCATCCCGGGCGGCTGGGAGGGCTTCCTCGGCGAGGTCCAGAAGGAACTGAATGAGCTGTTCGCGTACTTCCAGGACGGCCGCGTCCCGGACATGCAGCTTCAGCAGATGATGTCCGCCGCAACCCGCGAGATGGCCGACATCACCTCATCCCTCGTGATGCATGTGAACGAAACCATGGCCGCCGCGGCGGCGCAGGGCAAACTCGTGGACGCGGTGCTCCGCGAGAAGGAGCAGCTCAAGGAAAAGGCCCTGCGCGATCCCCTGACGCGGGCCTACAACCGCGAAGGGTTCCAGGCCAAGGCGGGCGAGGTCCTGGAACGCGCACGGCGATATCGCGGGACCGTGGCTCTGGCCTTTCTCGACGTGGATGAGTTCAAGAAGCTCAACGACACTCATGGCCATCCCTTTGGCGACTACGTCCTCAGCGAGGCCGCAGGGCGGATGGAAGCGGCGGCCGAACCCGGCGGCCTGGTCGGACGCCTGGGCGGCGACGAGTTTGCCGTGCTCTTCGCCGACCTGTCCCGGGAGCAGGCGCAGAACAAGATGATCGAGCTGTCCGCCGCGGCCAAGCAGTCCGCGTTTCGGCGAGGCAACGTGAGCGTCCCGGTTACGTGGACGGTGGGCATGGTCTATGTGGCCACGGCGGATGCGAAACTCGACCTGGACACGTTGATCCGCCACGCTGACGGGGTGATGTACGAGGCCAAGCGTTCGGGGCGGGGCTCTGCGGTGTTCCGCGCCGTCTGAGCCCGCAGTCCGAGGGGCGGGGCCGGAGGGCCTCCGCGCATGCATGCACCCGGGCGGCCCCAGCGGGCTGGCTGCTGACCAAAGCGGGTGATGGGAATCGAACCCACATAGCTAGCTTGGAAGGCTAGTGCTCTGCCATTGAGCTACACCCGCGAACGCCCCCTTCGATCGAGGCAGCATCCGTTATATTACTCCTCGGGCGCGACCGCTTCAATACGCCGGCCGACCCACTCCACAAGGGCCCGCCGATGTGGTAGGATTCGCACGGAGGTTCCTATGAGAAGCGGAATCGTCCTTGCCCTGTCGACGGCCGCGTGCCTGACCGCCTGTTCGCAACAGGTGGCCGGACCGCCGGCCGAGCCCGCGCCGCCCAACGTGCTGCTGATCCTCTCGGACGATCACCGGTATGACGCCCTGGGCTGTGCCGGAAATGCGACGATCCGAACGCCGAATCTGGACCGCCTGGCGGCTACGGGCGTGCGGTTCTCGCAGTGCTTCGTGGACATCCCGATCTGCACGCCGTCCCGGGCATCTCTGCTGACCGGTCGCTTCGGCGAATCGAACGGCGTGACCTTCTTCGGGCACCGCATCCGGGAAGGCGTTCGCACCTGGCCGGAGATCTTCTCGGCCCGGGGTTATCAGACGGCGTTCACGGGCAAGTGGCACAACGACCGGCGGCCGCAGCACTGGGGCTTCGAGTGGACGGCCAACGTCTTCCTCGGGGGAATGACGGGCTTCACGAACCCGCGGCTCGTGCAGGGTCTCGACGACCGACCGCGCGAGGTGCCCGGCAATGCCACCGAGTTGTTCACAGAGGCGGCGTTGCGGTTCCTGGAGGAGCGAGATGGAAGGCGTCCGTTTTTCCTCTATGTGGCCTACACGGCTCCGCACGATCCGAGGGATCCCCCGCCGGAGTACGAGCGGATGTACGATCCGCAGACGGTGCCGCTGCCGGGCAACTTCATGACGCGACCGCCGTTCGACCCGGGCACGCTGGACATCCGCGACGAGAAGCTCCTTCCGATGCCCCGAGATCCGGAGGCAGTCCGGCGCGAGATCGCCCGCTACTATGCGCAGATCACGCACATGGACACGCAGATCGGCCGCATCCTGGATCGGCTCGAACGGGACGGACTGGCCGGCAGCACGATCGTCATCTTCGGCGGCGACAACGGCCTGACGCTGGGTTCGCACGGCCTGCTGGGGAAACAGATCCTTTACGAGGAGGGCGTCCGGGTGCCGCTGATCATCCGGCATCCGCGGCTGGGACCGGCCGGCCAGACGCGGGACGCCCTGGTGTACCTGCTCGACCTGTTTCCGACCGTTTGCGAGTGGACCCGTACTCCCGTTCCCGAGGGGGTGGACGGGCGGACGATCGCCGGTGTCTATACGGGCCACGCGCGGAGTGTTCGCGACGCGGTCTTCGCCCGCTACGATGATCTGTTCCGCATGATTCGTACCCCCCGGTGGAAGCTGATCGAACACCTCAAGACCGGCCGGCAGGAGCTGTTCGACATCCGGAACGACCCGCTCGAACTGAACGATCTGTCGCAGGACCCCGCCCGGGCGGACGCTAAGGCCGAGCTGCATGATCAGCTGACCGATTGGCGCCGCACGCAGCGTGATGAGTCGGGCAGCCGCGGAGGCAACCCCGCGCGGGAAGGGGATTGACAGCGCCCGATCCAGCCGCTCCACGGCCTCGCCGCGGGCCTACCGGATCCGGGCGGCTCGCCTTCGGTCGGTCTCGCTGAGGAGGCGCTTGCGCAGCCGGATCGCGTCGGGCGTGCACTCCACCAGCTCGTCCTGCTCGATGAACTCCAGGGCCAGTTCCAGGGTCAGCTCCCGCGGCGGTTTGAGCACGACGGTCCTGTCGGCCGCCGCCGCGCGGATGTTCGTCATCTTGGTCAACTCCATGTAGGCGTACTCGCCGCGGGTTTCCATCTTCGCGCAGACACCGCGACGGGATCCCAGCAGCTCCATCACCGGGCCGACCCGCCCCGGCGGGACCTCGATCACGCAGAACTCGATCGGCTCGGTCTTTCGGCCGTCTTGTTCGCGGTACATCACCTTGGGCTTGCCGACGGCCAGCTCGTAGCCCTCCCGTCGCATGGTTTCGATCAGCACGGACAGGTGCAGCAGCCCGCGACCGGACATGTGGAATTCCTCGGGCACAGGGCCGGGCTCGACCCGGAGGGCCATGTTCTTCTGTCGTTCCCGTTCGAGCCGGTCGTGGAGATGGCGGCTCGTCAGGTAGCGGCCCGAGCGACCGGCAAACGGGGAGTCGTTTATCCGGAACGCCATGTGCAGGGTGGGCTCGTCCACGCGGATCATCGGCAGCGGGGCGGGGCGACGGCGGGCGGCCCATCGTCGGGTTTCATCGGTATCCGGGGGAGAGCCGAAGCCCTGACGCTGTGCGAGAATCGCATTGTAGCCCGCCTGTCCGGTGCGGCAACCAATCCACCGGATGCGTCGCCCACCACCGGCGGGTCCGCCCGAAGTATTCCTGACCCGGCAGGGGTGGTCGAGGTGCGCGTCAGAAAAAAGCACGGGCGGCCGTCTGGGGGCGCCCGTGCCGGAAGGTCAGGGTTGTGAAACGTGTCTCGACGGCCTCGCCTCGTCAAACCGTCTGGCGTTGACGGGCGTAGCCGAGAACCAGCGAGCCGATGCCGAGCAGGACCATCGTGGCCGGCTCCGGGATGATCTGCTTGTCCTTGCTGATCAGGAACGTTCCATTGGCCGGAATCACCACATCCCACTGGAAGGCCCACGTTACGTTGGGGCCGGCCATGAGGACGTTGTCGTTCAGCGTCGTCGGCAAGCCGTCATTCAGCGAAGCCAGCGTGGCTCCGGCCAGGGCCGCCTCGCGATGGCTGGAGGCCGGCGTGATCACGGACTCGTTTGCCATGAGCTGGCCGCCCAGTTGGCGGACGGTATTGGCATTGAGGAACTCCGCCATTTCTGGCTGGCCGAGGTTCAGGTCGACGTACTGGAAGAAATGGAGTTCCAGCGGCTGAGCGCTGATGTTCTTGATGCTGATCGTCTCGGCGATATCCGACGTGCGGGAGCCGTCGTGGCTGCCCGTCAGGACAAAGCCCAGCGTCATCAGCAGCCCTTCTCCTGTATACTGGGCGAACAGGGTGTCCGGACCCGGGTGGAAGTTCGAGTCCAGCACCTTCACGCCGGTCAACGGCAGCGTGCTGACCGGGCGCTCGCCGCCGTCCGGACCGATGCGGAACCAGAACCACTGTTTCACCAGGTAGTCGACCCCGTCGATCACCCAGTTAAACTGACCGTCCGCGCTGTTCGGCTCGAACTGCGCCCGCGAGTTCAGGTCTTCGAGCGTAATGATCTCGCCCCGGACCGGAACAACGGCGGTCAGCGCGACGCAAGCCAGAACCGCAAAGATCCCCCATAAACGCGAACTACGAAACATCCTCTTCTCCTCCTGCTACCTTTAACCTTTCCAATGGATACCCCGTCAGGCACAAGCTGAGGAGCCCAGGCCCCTCGCACTACATCGCCATTGTACGCACGTGGGTCGCGGGTCGTAGCAAGAAAATTCGAAAAAAAAGCAACAAGCGCGAAGATTTTGATATCGGACGCACCGCAGGCCGGCTCGGCCTTTCCATTTCTCTCCGGTGGCCCTTATTATTGGCCGTCGGGAGCATCGGTCATGATCGGGCAGGTTCGAGAGATCCGGGTCGAGCTGGGATCGCGAAGCTACCTTGTGCGGGTCGGCCGCGGCATCCTGCCGGCGATCGGCGCTCTTACCAGGGAGCTGTGCCCTGCGCCCACGGCGGCCGTCATCACCGACTCGAACGTCGGCCCCCTCTATGCCGGGCCGGTCGTGGCCTCGCTCGAGCGGGCCGGCTATCGCGTACGGCTCGTCACGGTGCCGGCCGGCGACGCGAGCAAGTCGCTGGCGCAGGCGGCGATCCTCTACGATGAGATGGCGGCCGGCCGGATCGAGAGGGGCTCTCCGTTGATCGCCCTCGGCGGCGGCATGGTGGGCGACCTCACGGGTTTCGTGGCGGCCACATGGCTTCGCGGTGTGCCGTTCATCCAGTGTCCGACGACCGTCGAGGCCGATGTGGACGCGAGCGTCGGAGGCAAGACGGGCGTCAACCACCCGGCCGGCAAGAACATGGTCGGTGCCTTCTACCAGCCGAGACTCGTCCTGATGGACGTGGGGACGCTGGATACTCTCGAGGACCGGGATTTTCGCGCGGGACTGGCCGAGAGCGTCAAGCACGGGGCGATCCGCGACGCTGAGTTCTTCGCCTGGCAGGAGCGGAACGCGGATCGGATCCTCGCCCGCGAGCCAGAGGTTGTCGCCGAGCTGCTCGCCCGCAACGTCCAGATCAAGGCGCAGGTCGTCTCGTGCGATGAACGGGAGGCGGGCCTTCGGGCGATCCTGAACTTCGGTCACACGATCGGCCATGCCGTCGAGTCGCTGCTGCGGTATGAGTGGCGTCACGGCGAATGCGTGGCGGTCGGCATGGTCGCGGCCGCGCGACTCGCGGCCCGGCGCTGCCTCATGGCGCCGAGCGACCTCGAACGCCTGGTCTCGCTGCTCCGACGACTGGGCCTGCCCACGAAGGTGCCGGAGCATCTGGACGTGGCGCGGATCATGGATCTCACCAGGCTCGACAAGAAGGTGTCGGCCGGCAAGGTGCGATTCGTGCTCGTGACCGGCTTGGGACGTACGACGATAGTGGACGACGTGACCCCCGAAGAGATCCGGGCCGCGACGGACGGCACGTGATGGGACACCGCGATGGGCGATGCCAGTGCAGTAGCTTCCCCAGCCGCTGTGGATTATCTGCGGCTTTCGATGGTCCGGGGGCTCGGGCCGGTGGTGGTCGGACGGCTGCTCGAACGCTTCGGCAGCGCGTCCGCGATTCTGGCCGCGTCGCCCGCACAGTGGCGGTCCGTCCGCGGTGTGGGGAGCGAAGCGGCCGATGGGATCGCGGCGGCCCGGTCGAACCCGGACTGCGAGCGGGAGCTGGAGCTGGCCGCCGCGCACGGAGTTCGTATCCTCTGCCGCGAGGACGAGTCGTACCCCTACGCCCTGCGTCACATTCCTGATGCGCCGATCTGCCTGTATGTGAAGGGCCGGCTGGAGCCGGCCGACGCCGTGGCCGTCGCCATCGTCGGGTCGCGTCGGTGTACGCAATACGGGCGGGAACAGGCGCGTCGCTTCGGTTTCGGTCTGGCCCAGCGGGGCGTGACCGTCGTTTCCGGGCTCGCTCGCGGTATCGATGCGTCGGCGCACTGGGGAGCCATCGAGGCGAAGGGCCGGACGATTGCGGTGTTGGGCAACGGACTGGCGTCGGTCTATCCTCCGGAGCATCGGGAGCTGGCCGAACGGATCTCGGGGGGGTGCGGAGCACTCCTCAGCGAGCTGCCGATGCAGACACCCCCCGACGGGGCGAACTTCGTTCCGCGCAATCGGATCATCGCGGGTCTATCCCTGGGGGTGCTGGTGGTCGAGGCGAGCCGGCGCAGCGGGGCGCTGGCCACGGCTCGTCACGGGCTTGAATACGGCCGCGAGGTCTTCGCGTTGCCGGGGCGGATCGACTCGGCGTTCTCCGAGGGCACAAACGGGATGATCCGCGATCAGCACGCCAAGCTGGTCACGAACATCAAGGACGTCTTCGACGAACTCGGCGAGACCGGTCGCACCCTGTGCCCCGACGCGCCCCTGTTTGCGGAGCCCCCGACCCTATCGCCTCGCCTCTTGCCCGAAGAGGAACAGGTCTACAGACGGGTGGGCCGCGAGGACCAGACCATCGAGCAGATCGCCGCCCGGGCCGACCTGCCCGTGGGTCAGGTCACTGCGATCCTGATAGCGCTCCAGATCAAGCACCTCGTCGTGCAGCGGCCGGGTGGAGTGTTTGTGCGGGCCTGAAACCTCTGGAGCTCGCGGGAGCCCAAGCCATGCCGCGTGTCGTTGCGATCTATGTGGCCGTCTACGCGTTCCGACGCCGGGCCGGCGATGTCGAGTTCCTTCAGCTTCAGCGGTCGGCCGGGCGATGGATGTCCGGCACGTGGCAGCCGGTGTACGGAAAGATCGTCCCGAGCGAGGCGGCCTGGCAGGCGGCACTTCGGGAACTGCGGGAGGAAACCGGCCTCGTACCGATCGGCTTCTACCAGGTCGAGACCGTGAGCACGTTCTACGACGCCCGGGACGACGCGATCCATCACTGTCCCTCGTTTGCGGCGGAGGTGGCCGCCGATGCGGAGGTTACGCTCAACCCCGAGCACGCGGATTTCCGATGGATCGATAGCCGGGTGGCCGAGGCCTGCTTCCTGTGGCCCACGCAGCAGGCCACGGTCCGTGAAATCATCCGAGAAATCGTGGCCGAGGGGCCGGCCAAGCCGTACCTTCGGATCGAGCCCGGATGAATCGCCCAGGGCGGCGGCCCGACGGCCATCGGCCGGGACACACCGGGAGTGAGCGCCGAAAGTCGCCCGATGCTGGACTGTCCGATTTGCGGCGGCACGCTTGTGGACGTGCACGCCAAGGCCGTGTGCGCCAACTGCGGGTACTGCGAGGATTGCACCGACCTGTTCCCGGCGGCGCCGACCGTCTCGCGACGGGCACCCTGCGTCCCGCCGCCGGAGCCGGCAACGGCCGGGCACGGCGTCACGTCGGTCCGCTACAGCGCCCGCCGCGGGTACTTCCTGAACTGAAGGGCGGTTGCCTCTACCCCGCCGTGACGGTAGTTCCGATGCGTTCGCCGAGCACGACCTTTCGCATGCTGCCCGGCGTGTTCATATTGAAGACCACGATGGGGATCTTCTTCTGGCGGCAAAGCTCGATGGCGCTGAGATCCATCACCTCCAGCCGCTCGGCCAGTACGCGATCATACGTCAGCGTCGGGTAGAAGACGGCGTTGGGGTGCGTCTGGGGGTCGGCGCTGAAGACGCCGTCGACTTTCGTTGCCTTGAGGACGGCGTGGGCGTCGATTTCCAAGGCAGCCAAAGCCGCAGCGGTGTCCGTGGTAACGAAGGGACGCCCTGTCCCCGCAGCCAGGACGGCCACGCGCCCTTTCTCCAGGTGACGTATGCAGCGGCGGCGAAGGTACGGCTCGCAGACCGCCGCGATGGCGATGGCGGACATCACGCGAGTTTGGACGCCGAGGCCCTCAAGGACCTCCTGGAGCGCCAGGGCGTTGATTACGGTGGCCAGCATGCCCATGTGGTGGGCGGTCGCCTCCGGGATGCGCACCGATCGCGAGGTCGTGCTGCCGCGGACGAAGTTCCCGCCCCCCACGACCACCGCGCACTGGGCGCCCGCGGTGGCGACGGCGGCGATCTCGCGGGCTATCCGCTCGAGTGGCTGGGCGTCAATGCCGAACCCGACGGTGCCTGCGAAGGCTTCGCCGCTGACTTTGAGGACTACCCGGGCGTATCTGGGGCTTGCGGCTGGTTCGGCCATGCGTGCTCTCCAGGGCGCCTGCCCAAGCGATGGTCCTGCCCTGGCGCGGCCGGCGCTGCGCCGGCCGCCACGGCTCATCCGCCCACCTCGAAGCGGCGGTAGGCTGCGATCCTTGCGTTTCCACGTGCGGCCAGGTACTTGGCGATGGTGCCCTTGAACTTTTCGGGATTGGCGAACTCCTGTTCAAGCAGGACGTGCTCGCCGTACCACCGGTTCATCTTGCCCTCGGCGATCTTGTCCACCAGGTGGGCCGGCTTGCCGCTGGAGGATGCCTGGGCCCGGGCGATTTCCCGTTCCTTTTCGACGAGGGCCGGGTTTACCTCCTCGCGCGAGAGAGCCAGCGGCTTCATGGCGCAGATGTGCATGCACAGGTCCGCCACGAGGTCGCCGGGGGCCGAATCGCCGTCCAGCTTGACCAGCACCCCGAGCTTGCCATTGAAGTGCACGTAGCAGCCAAGCTGTCCGCCTTCGAGGCGGTCCACGCGGATGACCTGCATGTTCTCCCGGATCTTGTTGACGACCTCGTGGAGCAGGTCACGACATGTGCGCCCGGGACGGCCCGGACACGGGGCGGCCAGCAGGTCCTCCGGCGACGGAGTATGGTCGGCCAACGTCGCCGCCTCCGCGAGGGACTGGGCAAGAGCTTTGAACTCAGGGTTGTTGGCCACCGGGGCGCTCTCACACCGGATTTCCAGAATCGCCCCGACGCGCCGGTTCTCGTCGACGTGGCAGGCGATACGGCCCTCGCTCGTCTCGCGGCCGGCTTTGCGATCCGCCATATCCGCCCCGCGCTTCCGCAGGATTTCGATCGCTTTTTCGGAGTCGCCGGCGGCCTCGGCCAAGGCGTTCTTGCAATCCATCATCGGCAGGCCGGTGCGCTCGCGAAGGGCTTTGACCTGAGCGGCAGTGATCTCGGGCATCGGTTGCGGCTCCTTGCTTGCACTGATAAAGAAGGCCTCGGCCGAGAACGACCGCGGCCCTTGTTCGCGGTACGGCAACTTCCTCGTACGAACGGCCTTACGGCACGGTTGTCTGCTGTTCGTCCGGCGTGGCGCCGCTCTGGACCGGAACCTCGCCGAGTGCCTCCGCTTTCCAGGACGCATCCCCGGGTTGGGCCTCCGCCGTCACCTCCGGGGTGGCCGCGACGGCCTCCTGAGGCTCCCCCTCGTCTGCGCGAGCCGTTACGTACCGGGCTCGTCTGGAGGGCCGGGCGCCTTCGTCGGCGGCGGGAGCAGCAGGCTGCGCGCGCTTGCCCTCCTCGATGGCTTGGACGAGCTGCTCCACGATAATCTCGATCGCCCTCATGGCGTCGTCATTGCCCGGAATCGGAATGTCGGCAAAATCCGGGTCCGAGTCGGTGTCGATCAGGCAGATGGTGGGGATGCCGAGCTTCTTGGCCTCCTTGACGGCGATGTGTTCGCGTCGCACGTCGATGACCACCAGGGCGCCCGGCAATCGGGTCATGTTGCGGATGCCGGCCAGGTTCCGCTGGATCTTGCGTCGCTCGCGGGTGAGCGAGGCGATCATCTTCTTGCTGTATTCGCCGAGCTTGCCGTCGCGTTCGATGGCCTCGAGTTCTTCGAGCCTCTGGAGCCGCGAGCGGATCGTCCGGAAGTTCGTCAGCGTGCCGCCGAGCCATCTCTCGGTGACGTAGTGCATCCCGCAGCGCTGGGCGAGCTTTTCGATGGCATGACGGGCCTGTCGTTTGGTTCCCACAAAGAGAACGTCCTCTCCCCGGCTGACCACCTGGGTGAGGAACTTCTTGGCCCGCAGCAGACCCTTGAGCGTCTCGCGGATGTCAATAATGTGAATGAGGTTTCGCTTGCCGAAGATGAACGGGGCCATCTTCGGGTTCCACCGGCTGACGCGGTGCCCGAAGTGAATCCCCGAATCTATCAGCTGGCGCACCAGCTCCGACGCCAAAAAACACCTCCAACAGCCGAAGAGGTCCCGTACCTAAGAACGCAACAAGCCCATTACCCTACGCGACGTTGCCCCCAAAATCAAGACGCACCGTTCTCCCCGCGCCGAGCCGCCCGGCCGGACGTCAACTCGAGCCTCCGCGGCACTCGGCCGCTGTCAGACTTGCCTGTCAAACCGCAGCAGGATAAGGTCTCGCCTGGATTCTCGCAAGATGGCTCTCCTGCCGGCGGCGCGGGAACGTGGGCGCCGGCAGGATGCCGTGCGACCAGGAGACGCTGCGAGGGGCACACTCAATCGCGCAGCCCGCCGGCATTGCCGGTCTAAGCTCATCTGGGTCAACCAGTTGCGCGTGTCTGAGGGTCTGACCATATTCGTCTCCGCCCTGGAGCCCAGCGCCGATGCGCACGCTGCGGCGGTCGTGGCGGCCATACGTCGCCGTGAGCCGGCCGCGTCAGTGATCGGTCTGGGCGGGCCGCAAATGCAACAAGCCGGCTGTCGGTTGGTCGCCGACCTGACGCATCGCTCCGCGATGTTGCTCGGATCGCTTCGACTGGTCACGGAGGCCGTGGGGCTGTTGCAGCGCATCGACAGGATACTGGCAGGTGGCTCCGTACAGGTCGTTGTTCCGGTGGACTCGCCGACGTTCAACCTGCCACTGGCCAGGCGGGCGAAAGCACGGGGGCTGCCTGTTATCTACTTCATCGCCCCGCAGGTGTGGGCATGGGCGGAGTTTCGTGTCCGGAAGGTGCGGGCCCGTGTCGACCAGCTCGCATGTATCCTTCCCTTCGAGGAGTCGTATTTCCGGGCGCGCGGCATCCCGGCGTGGTACGTCGGTCACCCGTTGATGGAGGCCCTCTCGGCCCGGCCGCTGAACCTCCGCCGCATACAGCGGTATCGCAGCCTCGGGAAGCCCTTGGTGGCGTGCTTTCCCGGATCCCGCAGGCACGTCGTGGCCGAGGTCCTTCCCGGGCAGATCGAAGTTTGCGCCAGAGTCCGGGAGGCGTTCCCGGAGGCTGCTTTCCTGTTCGCGGCGGCTTCCGAAAAGGCCGGTGGGCAGATCTCAGAGGGGCTGCGACGCCGGCCTTCGCGCCTGAACGCCCGGATCGAGCTGGGTGCCAACAGCGACGTGATCACGGCGGCGGACCTGGTCCTGGTGGCCTCGGGAACCGCTTCCCTGGAGGTGGCCTGGCACCGCCGACCCATGATCGTCATGTACAACGCCTCGAAGTGGGGCTATCGCCTTATCGGGCGGTGGCTGATCCGGACACCGCATCTCTCTCTGGTCAATATCCTGGCAGGCCGCCGCATCGTGCCTGAGTTCATGCCTTATTATGAATCGGCCGAGCCCATCGCGGCCGAGGCCATCGGACTCCTGCGCGATCCGGAGCGTCGCGAAGCGATGATCCGCGATCTCGGGGACCTCGTGGCTGGCTTGGGGGGGCATCAGGTGGCCGACGAGGTGGCGGCGATGGTCCTCGACGCGGCCCAGAGGACTTGTCGACGCCTTCCGGGGCCGCGCGGCTCGCGTCACTGCCTCTGGTGAGGCGGCTGGCAGGGGACGCTCCGAGGGGGGATCCACGAAGGCTTGATTTGCGGATCGGGGCGCCATAATAAAGCCTCATGAAGCTTGCACTCCGAAGGATCAAGGTCTATTCTAAGCTCGGGCTGATGGGCGCGGTCGCCCTGAGCATTCTGCTGACCGTGTACTTCAACAACGACAAGAAGGTGGACGTATGGTTCTTCCACACGTTCCGGCAGATCAACGTCCTGTACCTGATCCTGGTCACGGCGGTCGGCTCGGTTGCGGTGTTCTGGGCGTTCACGCGAGTTCGCGGTGTGGTGCGCGAGGCTCGCGAGCTGCAGAAGGAGCGGCGTGCGGCAGAGGCCCTGGCGCGGCAGCGGAAGCTGGCGGAGGAGCTAGCCGAACGCGAGCGACGAATTGACGAGAAAATGCGCCGTTCGATCACGGAGGAATCGTAGCCGTTGGCGAACGGATGAGCCCCCCGCCGGCCGCCTGCCGGCGGGGCCACTTGGTGGTCCTTATTGCGCAAGGAGGTCAAAGGCCATGGCGCGTGTCTCGAAGGCATTGATGGGGTTGGGAATGCTGGCTGCGATCGGCGCGGTCGGGTGCGCCAATCAGAAAAAGGAGCCTGTCGCAACCGGGCCGGACCCGAGCGCAGAGCTCAAGGCTCTTCAGGATCAGCTGGCGCAGCTCGAGAAGGAGCGGCAGGCGGCGGTGGCGCGCGCCGACGCGCTCGAGCGGGAAAACGGGCAACTCAAGATGCAACTGAGCCAGGGTGGCACCGCCCCCGAAGGCTGGACGAGCATCCCCGGCGGCGCCATGATCTCGCTCGAAGGTAAGGTGCTGTTCGATTCCGGCAAGAACGTTCTCAAGCCCGCCGGCAGGAAGAGCCTGGATGAGATCGCCTCGACGATCCGGTCGAAGTACCCGAACTACGACGTGTACGTCTTCGGTCACACGGACAGCGAGCCGATCCGGCACAGCAAGTGGACCGACAACTACGAGCTGAGCTGCGAGCGGGCGCTGGCCGTCGTCCGGTATCTGATCAGCCGGGGCGTTCCCGGGCATCTCGCCGCGTGCGGCTGGGGGGAGCATCGGCCGGTCGCCTCGAACGCCAAGGCCGCCGAGCGGGCGTTCAACCGTCGCGTCGAGATCTACGTGATGGCCCCGCAGGGGACGAAGGTCTCCGACAAGCCGATCGCCCGTTCGCCTGTGCCGTGAGCAACGGGATTTCTTCGACCCGGTTCTTATCCATGTAAAGGACGGGACCCGCCGCAAGCCGGGCCCGACCGGCAGCGGTGACGTTGTTGGCCGGGGGTGATATAGTTGCCCCGGGCCCGTGTGCCGGGGTCTTCTCCATGTGGGCGTGGCCGGGATACGGGCCCGTGCGAGACAGCGTTCGTGATCGGAATCATCGACTACGGCATGGGCAATCTTCGGAGCGTTCAGAAGGGCTTCGAGAAAGTCGGGGCCCGGGCCACGATCGTCCGCACGCCCGAGGAAGTCGCCCGGGCCGACAAGGTCGTGCTTCCCGGGGTGGGGGCCTTTCGTGACGCCGTCGCACACCTTCGGGAGAACGGGTTCATCCCGGCGATACTCGATGCCATTGAGCAGGGACGGCCGTTCCTCGGGATTTGTCTGGGTCTTCAGCTCCTGTTCGATGTGAGCTTCGAAGGAGGCGAGTGGCGCGGGCTGGGTGTGCTGCCCGGTCGCGTGATCCGGTTCGATTTCCGCGATGTGCCCGCCGCCCGGGATCTCAAGGTGCCTCACATGGGTTGGAACCGGGTACGGTGGAGCCGTTCGTGTCCCATACTCAAGGACCTCGAGAGCGGCGAGTACTTCTACTTCGTACACTCATACTACGTGGACCCGTATGAGCCGGAGGACGCGATCGGGCACTGTGAGTACGGGATCACCTTCACGGCCATCGCGGGGCGAGACAACGTGTTCGCGACTCAGTTTCATCCGGAAAAAAGCCAGCGAGCGGGGCTGACGATCCTTCGGAACTTCGCCGCGTTGCCGGAGAAAGGCTGAACGCATGGACATCCTTCCTGCGATCGACCTGCGGGGCGGGCGGTGCGTGCGGTTGCTTCAAGGCAACTACGAACGGCAGATCGACTATTCCGACGACCCCGTGGCCCAGGCCCGGCAGTTCGAGGCCGCCGGCGCCAGGTGGTTGCACGTCGTGGACCTGGACGGGGCCCGCGAGGGACGACTCCACAACCTCGACGTCATCGCCGCGATCATCCGTTCGACGGGACTGCACGTCGAGGTCGGGGGCGGCATCCGGGACGAGCTGACCATTCGGAGCCTTCTTGACTGCGGGGCGGCGCGGGTCGTCGTGGGCACCCGCGCCCTGGAGGACTGGGACTGGTTCCGCGCGATTGCCCACCGCGACGACTTCGCCCACAGGCTCGCCCTGGGCCTGGATTCCCGGGCCGGCCGGCTCGCCGTGCGGGGCTGGACGCAGGTCACCGAGAGGACCGCCGTGCAGGTTGCGGAGGCCGTCGCCGATTGGCCGCTGGCGGCGATCATTTACACGGACATAGGCCGCGACGGAATGCTGCTCGGGCCGAATATGGAGGGCGTGCGATCCCTGGCGGAGGCCTCGCGAGTGCCCGTCATCGCCTCAGGCGGCGTGACGGACATCGGAGACGTCCGGCGTCTCGCGCAACTTCCGATCCTCGGGATCATCATCGGGCGGGCGATTTACGAGCGCCAGCTCGACCTAGCGGAGGCGCTGCGCGTAGCCCGGGAGGCGACGGCGGCCGGGCCCTGACCGCCTTGGCGGATCCGACGCCTCCGCCCGCGTGTCCGGCGGGTACGTGCGGGGGCGTGCGGGATGGCCCGGGGTGAATCGGAGTCCGAAGGACCCGCACGCGCGGTGCGGGGCGGCATGAGAAGCGGAGCATAGGAGTTATCGCGTCGGCCCGCGGCAGGGCGTTCGGCGCGGAGCGGTCGAGCCCTGTGTCCCCGGGGGGGACCGCCTCGCCGGTACGGGATGTCGCGGCAACGCCGGGGAGGTTTTCATGGCTGCGGTGATCAGCGGGGCGTGCGACCTGGCATCTCTCATCCGGGATATTCCCGACTTTCCGAAGAAGGGCATCATTTTCAAAGACATCACTCCGCTCCTGGCCGACCCTGCGGGCCTCTCGATGGCCGTGGAGCTGCTGACGCAGCCGTATCGGGCGGCGCACATCGACATAGTGGTGGGGGCCGAATCCCGCGGGTTCATCTTCGCGACGGCGGTGGCGCGGAACCTTTCCGCGGGCTTTGTGCCGATCCGAAAGCCGGGCAAGCTGCCTTACCAGCGACGGAGTCACACCTACGAACTCGAGTACGGCACGGACACGCTGGAGATCCACACCGACGCGATCCACCCCGGTCGTCGGGTGCTTCTCGTGGACGACCTGCTGGCCACCGGGGGAACGATGAAGGCGTGCTGCGAGCTGGTGAAATCGTGCGGCGGCCACATCGTGGGGGTGGCTGTACTGATCGAACTCGGCTTTCTTCGCGGGCGCGAGTTGCTGCGGGAGTATGAGGTTCACAGCGTGATTCGGTACGACTGAGCCGGCCGCGTCCGGCTTTGTTCGATCGGGCCGGCGCCGCCTGTCCCCGCGGGGTGTCGAACTGGTTGACGGCTCACAAGCGATTCGGATGCGACGCCGCCAGACATCTGCGGGGCGCTACGACAAAGCGTCGGAGCGCCTGGCGATAGGCGTCTGCCCGGTCAAACGGAAAGCAGATCTCGCCTCGTGAGAAGGCGTCGCGCATGAAACGCTCGTAGAGTGCGATGTGTTTGGCCGGCAGCTTCTGGGCCCGCGCCTCCGCCTTCCAGAGGGTCAGCAGCAGGGCCCAGGAAGGGGCCGAGGCCGGCGCAGTCGCAGGAGCGGCGTCGGCCGAAGCCGATACATCGCAGGCTGGCGCGAGGCTGACGAACGCCAACAAGAAGGTGTTCATTCGCTGAGCAACTCGAAAGAGAAATCCTCGACCTTGGCTCTCGCCAGGATTCCGGCGCCCCAGGCCCACTCGGTCGCGGCGGCGCTGACCTGCGCGGTGGCCGCGGCCGATGCTGCCATGATGGGCAACCCGCAGGGATCCTCATCGGAGTTCCGTGGGTACGCGATCACCTCGTACATCACAGTTTGGTTGAGAAACCGGTGCTCGTCAGTGCAGGTGGCTGGCCAACGGAACGCCGACGGCCAGGCGTCCGCCGTTGGGACGGCCCCCCTTACGCTCTGGTGGGGCGGCCAACCCGGGGCTGCTGAACTGCCGAACTGCTGAACGGCTGAACTGCGCGGCCCCAGAAACCGCCCGCAACCCTTCTTGACCGGTAGCAACCCATCACAATCCGTTATCGGTATAAAGTGGGAGCCGCGATTCTTATGAACGCTCCCTGCGCCGTTTGCAAGTTTCCGACAGAGTGCGGGTTCTGCGCCGGGTAGCAATGCGGCCGCCGAGGATGCGCTGGGTGCGCCCCGCGTGGACTGATTCGGGTCGCCGTCTTGCCGCGATGGTGGTTGCAGCGTAGCCGCGGCTGGCAAGAGGATGGGAAGCTGCGGCGGCTCCGAGGCCGGAGCTCCGGCGGCCGTGGGAGGTGCCGGGGCTGGCAATGCATCCGTAGAGCGCCCGGCCTGCTCATGGGCACGGGCGCGTTACCAGTAGGCTCGTGCGATGTGCTCACGGAGCTGCCGCGATCGTTGTGACCGCGAATGTCGGCCGGGGCCAGCTTGCAGAAGGCTCATCAGGAGGCCCGCCTCTCAGAGAGAGCCTCCTGCATGGCATCGATCTTCCCGCAGGCTGGCGGGCCGAACATGGGAGGCTCTTCGGGCCGGCCGCCCGGCGGCCGCACACCATGCGGTTGTAGCCTGAGCACAGGGGCAGTGCCCCCTGCGGAGGGGATGTTTCGCGGGTCCGGAGAGAACCCCGGGCGTATGGCCAGAAGGTGTCCTGCGCCGGTATCATCGACCGGCCGACCATCGGTTCAAGCCATGCCCATCGATCCTGACGAGCTTGTGGACATCCGAATCGAGGACTCGGTCTTCTGCGACAAGTGCGGCTACAACCTGCGGACGCTCCGTATCTCGGGGCGATGCCCCGAGTGCGGGTCGTGGTACTGCGGCCGCTGGCCCCGGCGACAGGGCGTGATCCAGCCGGAGGAGATCGTTTTCCCGACAGGCGACGTCTGTACCGCGCTGGGCCTGTGCGGTCTTACGGCTGCCCTGGTCCTGGCTCTGGTCTCGGGAGGGGAATGGTCGGTGCCGGGAGTGGCGTTTCTGGCGCTGTGTGTGGTCAGCTCGGGGCTGGCCGTCTGGTACGCGTGGAGCAGCATCGCGAGGTACTTCCTGTTCCTTCGACGGATCATGGACCGATAGGCGGCGGCCTGGCATGCAGGGGGGGAGCGTCAGATTGAACCGGCTGGCGCCAGAGGATATCATCGGTAAGGAGCCGTCCGGGTCCGTGCGTCCCATCTTTTCGGCCCGTGGCAGGGCCTGCCCGGGCGGTTTCCGGCGGCATCTCGTGCGCAGGCGGAGACCGGCCATGTCCGATGAGCCTCTTGTGGTACGCTGTCCTGCATGCTCGCAGAAGTACCGCGTAAGTCGTGCCACGGTGGGGCAGAAGGCCAGGTGTAAGAAGTGCCAGACGAGCTTCCGGATCGGCGCGGAGCCGGCACTCGATGATGACACAATCGTGTCTTGGGTCATGAGTGACGGGGATCCCGCCTCGGGGAGCGTGATGGGCTCGACGAGCCTCTTTCCTGCCTCGGGGGCGGCTGCTGAAGAAAAGGTCGAGGAGCCGCATCCCCGGACGGTCGGCCCGCCGGCCGTACGGCTCGTTCGGATCGACGACAGGGGGGCGGAGTTCGCCTTTCGGGTGGCGGCGCTGGCCAGCGAGGAGCTTCGCAATTCGTTCCCGCGGAAGTGCGTCGGTTGCACCACTCGCGAGCATCTGGAGATTCATCTGATCTACTGGCCGGAGAAGATGACCGGAGTGGACCCGGCGCGGTGGCAGGCGCGAGAAGATCACCCCGTGGCACGGCTCGACGGCTTCCCGGATCCGGAGGACAAGTCCCTGCTGGCCCAGTTGCCCACCCTGCGCGACGTGGCTCCCCCATTTCACCTGCCGTTTCCGGTGTTCGCCTGTCGGTTTTGCCATGTTTCGAAGGAGGTGGAGGGCCACGTGGTTTACGAGGGCGGGCACGCCGTCTGCCATCTGCTGATCGCCTCGCTTCCGATAGCGGTCGAGTTCTACCGGCGCAACGGGGGGCGGGACACCCCGGAGTATCACCGGCTTGTGGAAGCCCGCGACACGCGCCGCGACCCCTGGCGCGAGTTGGATGCCGAAACACGGCACCGGATTTCCCAGTGGTTCGAACCCAAGGGCGGGGAGAAGTTCGTCCGCCTTTTCCGCGACGCCGAGTTCGGGGTCACGGACATGGCTCACGGCGGGATCGTTCTGACGGACCGGCGGCTCGTGTTCAAGAAATACGCCGCTCATCGGGATTATCGCTTGGACGAGCCCTGCCGGCTGGAGATTCGTCCCCAGGCCGACCATGTCGTTTTCCAGCTCCTGGAAGAGGGTCACCGGCCGGCGATCTTCATGCTGGACCGCCGCTCGGCTGACGATCTCACTTCGCGGCTGCGTACCCTGCGGTGCATGTGGCGGATCGAGCGGTAGGCCGGCCCCGGCTGGCGGCGTGCGGTTGCGGGTATCCGTAGCGAGATTCTGCGGTGGTCCAGGCGAAGGCCGGTGGCCCGCCGGCACGCCACGGGGCCGTCCGTTGCGGTCGGGTTGGCGCGCGGGCATGGCGCGGGTAACATGAGGGTTTTCGGCGGGCCTGCGGGAAGGTGCCGGTGGCCCAGCTCCCGGGGCCGGGCGGGGGGCGGTTGGAGGCTCCGATAACTTCGCACTGGCGATGGATGCGGCATGACCGATGCCGCCGGTACGGCTTGGCTCCGGACCGCGGGCATACGGCTTAGACGGTGACCGATGAAAGACAAGATTCATCCCAAATACGTCGAGTGTAAGGTCACGTGCGGTTGCGGCAACACTTTCATGACGCGCAGTACGCGGCCTGAGATCAACGTGGAGATCTGTTCGGCCTGCCACCCCTTCTTTACCGGCCAGCAGAAGTACGTCGATACGGCCGGCCGCGTGGAGAAGTTCCAGCGCAAGTACGGCGGCGAGTACTTCAAGAAGGGCGCGAAGTAGGCCGGGCGGCGTGCAATCGCGCGGGGAGGTCCCCGCCGTCCGGGAGGTTCCGGGCCGCGCTTGCACCTCCATTCTATGTCGTACGACGCGGTCTTTGCGAAGCTCGAGGAGATCAAACGTCGGTACGAAGAGACCGCCGCGGAGATGAACCGTCCGGAGGTGGCCTGCGACGGCGTGCGGATGACGGCCCTGGCGAAAGAGCATGGGCGTCTGCGGCGTCTGGTCGATCCCTATCTGGAATACGAGAAGCTTCAGCGTCGGATCCGTGAGGGACAGGCCCTCGCCGATGACCCCGCGAGCGACCCGGAACTCCGGGAGCTGGCCCGGGCGGAGGTGGACGAGGCCCGGGCCCGTGCCGAGAGCCTCTTCCAGCAGATTGTCGGCCTCGTGCTCACGGATGACGACGCGGCCATCGATTCGATCATCATGGAGATCCGTGCGGGCACCGGGGGTGAAGAGGCCGCCCTGTTTGCGCGGGACCTCTGCCAGATGTATCAGCGGTACGCGGACCGCAAGGGCTTCTCTGTGGACCTGCTCGATGCTTCGCCGAGCGACCTGGGCGGCTTCAAGGAAGTCGTGCTCAACGTCAAGGGCGAGGGCGTCTATCGCTGCCTGGGCTACGAGGGCGGCGGACACCGCGTTCAACGCGTGCCGGAGACAGAGGCCCAGGGGAGGATCCACACATCTGCGGCCACCGTGGCCGTCCTTCCCGAGCCCGAAGAGATTGACGTCAGGATCGACTGGGAGAAGGACGTCATCGAACACGTGTCCCGGGCCGGCGGGCCGGGCGGACAGAATGTCAACAAGGTGTCCTCTGCCATCCGGCTCGAGCATAAGCCGACCGGCATCACGGTCTCGATGCGCGACGAGAAGAGCCAGCACAAGAACCGCGCCAAGGCTCGCCGCATCCTGCTCTCCCGCGTCTACGATCACTTCATGCAGGCCAAGCGTGCGGAGCGGGACGAAACCCGTCGGATCATGATCGGCTCCGGCGACCGAAGCCAGCGGATCCGCACTTATAACTTCCCGCAGAACCGGTGCACCGACCATCGGATCGGACTGGACTTATACTGCCTGGACCGGATCATGATGGGTGACCTGGACGAACTGATCGCCGCCCTCCAGGAACACGATAAGCGACAGCGGCTCTTGAGCTTGTAATCGGTCCCTGCGGCGGTCTCCACGTCACTGCGGGGCTTCTGGCCGGGATCGGGGGGGCGATTCCGGGCGCGGGACGCTGTTTGTGGCTCCCGGCGCGGTCGATATAATCGCAGGCTGCATGAGGCCGCTGGCCGCGACGATAAGCCGGATGATCGGTTTGACGACACTGGTGTTGCTGGCCACCAGTGTCCCGCCAAGCACGCGCCCGGCCACTGCCCTGCCGAACCGCGCGGCCGCCAAGGGAAATGCGCAGGCCCCAGAGAAGCCGCATGAGAAGCCTGCTGAGCAGGCGCCGGTCATCATTATTTCCGCGGACCTGGGAACGATCTGGCACGCGGCCGGCGCAGCGCGATGGGTGCCCCCGGGTGGCTGCGGGATGGGCACAGGGCATGGCATGATCCTTCCGGGTGTGACGGATCTCGACCGCCCGGAGGCGATCCGGCAGAGCTGGCCCGGGCGGGCTGTCCGGCCGGTGGCGGCACCGATCGAACTCGTCCCCTGCGACCGAGCGCAGGCCCCTCCCGTCTGAAGAGATTTTCAGCATCGGACGGATGACTCCCCCGCGTGCAATCGCGGGATTCCTGCTGGTTCTGACGGAACGTCGGCACGTACTGAACGGTTGGCCTTGGAACAAACATGAGTGACAAGAACCTTGCCATTCGGGTTGCGTTGATCGTCCTGGTCGTCGGGCTTTCGCTGTGGGAGATCTGGCCGCCCCGGGAACAGCTCAAAGGGGGAATCGACCTGGTCGGCGGCACGAGCCTGCTGTATGAGATCGACACCAGCGGGCTGAAGGAACACGAGAAGGTCGGGCTGGCCGAGCGGGTCATGACGCGGCTCAAGAACCGCGTCGATCCGCAGGGGCAGAGGAATCTGGTCTGGCGGCCCATCGGCCAGAACCGGCTGGAGATCCAGATGCCCAAGCCGCCCAAGGAGTTGTCCGCCCGCCGCGACGCGTACGAGCGGGCGCGGGCGGCGCTGCGGGCCACGCGGATCGAACGGCACGAGATCGAGGCGGCCCTGGCGATGACGGGACCGGCCAGGGACCAGGCGTTCAAGGACCTGATCCGCGGGGTGCCGCAGCGGGAGAAGCTCTTCGCCGAGCTGCTGGATGCCAAGCAGAAGCTCGACGCGCTGACCGCGGCGAGGCAGGAGGGCAAGGTTCTCGAGTATGACGTGGATCCGCGTGAGGCCTATTACGGCGGCTTCGACAAGATCCTCGCAACGAACATCAATCTGGAGAAGCTCGGAGACGCTCTGGCCCTGGGTCCGGACAGCGAGGAACGCAGGAAGATCGTCGCCGACGCCAAGGAACAGTTCCCCGGGCTCGTGGCGCAGATCGACGAGCTGGTCCGGACCCACGACGTCTGGGCGCGGGACAAGGGGGCGCTGGAAGATGCCAGCGACCTGCAACGCCTGCTGCGCGGCCAGGGCGTGCTGGAGTTCCGCATCCTGGCCGAGCCGGACCCGGCCAATCCCGAGATCATCGCCTCGGTCAATCCGGCCTACCGGGACCGGATCGACACGTACGTCAGCAACCTGGAGAAGTACGGCCCGCGCGTCCGGCCGGGTGACCACTACCGCTGGTTCAAGATCGGCAATCCGGAGGAGTTCCGACCTGCCGGCAACCCGATCATCCGTGAATACCTCGGTACCAAGTACGTGCTGGCTCACAACATGCCGGACATGGGCCTGCTCCATAAGAACGACGAGCCCTGGTCGCTTCGCCGGGCCGTGCCGGACCACGACCGGCGCAACCGGTGGTGCGTGAGCTTCACTCTTGATCCGCGGGGAGGCCAGCAGTTCTTCCGGCTTACCGACGCCCACAAGGGGCATCCTCTGTGTATTCTGCTCGACTACGAGGCGATGTCCGCGCCGAACATCGAGAGCGCCATCCGGGAGCACGGGCAGATCACAGGCGATTTCACGCTTGAGGACGTGCAACGGCTCTGCAACGTGCTGGAGGCAGGATCACTGGACGCGCGTCTGATGGACACGCCGCTGGCCATCAAGACGATCGGCCCGAGCCTCGGCGAGGAGAACCGCCGGATGGGATTGCAGGCCTCGGTCGCGTCCCTCGTGCTCGTCGTCGTGTTCATGGCAGTGTACTACTTCTACGGCGGCGCGATCGCCGATGTCGCCCTGGCCCTCAACATGCTCATCACGCTGGGCATCATGGCCCTGATCCAGGGTACGTTCACGCTTCCGGGCATCGCGGGCCTGGTGCTGACGCTGGGCATGGCCGTCGACGCCAACGTCCTTATTTTCGAGCGCGTGCGGGAGGAGCAGGCCAAGGGCGTTTCGCTGAAGACCGCCGTCAAGCTCGGGTACGAACGGGCCTTCTGGGTGATCTTCGACTCGAACCTGACCACGGTGATCACCGCGATCATCCTCGGGTATGTCGGCAGCGAGGAGATCAAGGGCTTTGCCCTGACGCTGGGGATCGGCATTGCCGTGAGCATGTTCACGGCCCTGTTCGTCACGCGTCAGTTTTTCGCTCTGTTGGTCCAGACCCGGCCGAACCGGGTGGAGACGATCCGCACCTGGGGCGGGACGGCGATCGCTGCCGGGGCGGCCCTGCTGGTTCTGGGGGTCGGATACGTATTCCACAGTCCGAACCTGCAGGGGCTCGGGCGGTTCATCGGGACGATGGCCGGAACCGCGGCGGTGCTCCTCAGCCTGATGTGGCTCATGCGATTCATCGCCGTGGTCACCGGGGCCCACAGGACGAACCGGCTGCCGATGCTGGGTCTGATCAAGCCTCTCCGCGTGGACTGGATGGGCAAGCAGAAGTACTTCTGGGCTGTCTCCGCCGTGCTGACCCTGGGCGGGCTTCTGCTCTTCGCTCTGCTGCCGAAGGAGCGACTTCTGGACATCGAGTTCCTCGGGGGGACGGCCGTTCAGGTGCGCCTCGCGCCGACGGATGAGCGCAGGCCGCTGGTGGACGCGGACATCGAGTCCATCGTCAAGGGAACCCAGGACCGCAGTCAGACGGCGGGCTGGCTCAACTGGGCGGCCGGGCGCCTGGAGGCGGCCGAGATCCGGAAGGCCGGCGACGGGGCCTTTCACGTCCTTTCAGAGGATCTGACCGCTCCCCAGCTCGAGGCCCTGCTCACGGAGCAGTTGGCTCCCAGAGCGGCGAAGAACTGGGTGACCAGCATTCCCGGCGGCATCGCCGTCCGGCTGAAAGAGCCCGACACTCCGCTGGAGCAGTTCCGCGGCGAGGTGATGGCCGCTGCCGCTGCCGCCCGCCAGGCCCGTGACCAGGTCCGCACGTCGGCCCGCGTGCAGTCGGTCGAGGAGTACGGACGGGAGGCGACGGAGGGGACCGCGCAATCGTTCGAGATCGTCACCACGACGACGAACAAGAAGCTGATCGGCGAGGCGATCCTGGCGTCGCTGGCCATGCACGGGGAGTTCCGCGTGCAGGCGGAGCGCGCCATCGGATACCACCTTGTGACGGATGCCCAGTTGGCCCCGGACGGGGCGTTCCCCATCCGGCCGGAGGATCGCGAGTTGGCCGACGTGATCCGGCAACCGGCCCCGTACAGCGTCACGCAGTATCGGGGCGGGGTCGCGATGGTATTCGACAGGCTGGATCCGCCGCAGACGTTGTCGGCCGTGGAGCGCCGGCTCCGGGAAATGCGTCTCCAGCCCGACTATGAGCAGTACAGTTGGCGGGAAAGCGCGGTATTCGGGCTGACGGAGAGCGGGCAGACGGTGGGAATGCCGGAGGGGCGCAAGGTTCCCACCTACACGAAGGTGGCCGTCGTCGTGTACGACGAAAACATCCCCTTCTTCGAGGATGAGGACGCTTGGCGGCGGAACGTCGCCGGGCCGGAACTCGCCCTGGCGCAGGCCGCCCTGGCCAGCGAACGATCGCTGGACAAGGTCACGCAGTTCGCCCCGCAGGTGGCCGCCCAGACGGCGCAGCAGGCCGTGATCGCGCTGATCCTGTCGCTGCTGGCCATGGTCGCGTATCTGTGGTTCCGGTTCGGTACGATGGAGTTCGGTCTGGGGGCGATCATCGCCCTGATCCACGATGTGGCCGTGGCGCTCGGGGCCGTGACGGTCACGCACTGGATCGCCGCGACGCCGATCGGGCCGCCGCTGGGGATCACCGAGATGCGGATCGACTTGTCCGTGGTGGCGGCCTTCCTCACGATCGTCGGGTTCTCCGTGAACGATACGATCGTCATCTATGATCGCATTCGCGAGAACCGCGGTCGGCTCGGAACGATTTCGCCGAACCTCATCAACTCGGCGATCAACCAGTCGTTTCCGCGGACGATCCTGACCTCGTTGACGGCCCTGACCGTGGTGGTCGTGCTCTACGCGCTGGGCGGACCGGGGGTTCACGCGTTTGCGTTTACGATGATGATCGGCACGATCTGCGGCGTCTACAGCACCGTGGCGATTGCCAGCCCGATCGTCCACCGGCCCGCCGTGATGCGGGTGATGCTCGCGATCATCGTGCTGGTCACGGCGATCGGCCTGATCGTGGGTCCCAGCAGCCGGGCCGAAAAGATCGCCATGAGCATTGTGGCGGCCTTTGTGCTGGCCCTCCTGGGATGGTGGCAGATGCGGGTCCGCGCCCGCCAGCGACCCGCGTTGCAGCCGCAGACGGCGTAGGCGGGTCCGCCGGATCCTCGGGGAGGCACTTCCGGGTGCGCGCGTGTCCGGCCGGCGATGCGCTGCCCGTCGTCTGGCCCTTGGTGCCGACGGCGCGTAGGATCGAGGGGACCCGGAGCAGAGGGCAGAGTTGCTTTACGACACTCGGCGCTACCTGACAAACTTCGATTCCCGGCGCGTACCGCACCTGTTCACGGACGTGCTGGTCATCGGAAGCGGCGTGGCCGGGCTTCGCGCGGCGATCGGGGCCGCCGAGCACGCTTCGACGCTGCTGCTGACCAAGGGGAGACTGGCCGACTCGAACACGTTTGCCGCACAGGGCGGCGTGGCCGTCGTCACGGACCCGGCCGACAGCCTCGAGCAGCACGTGCAGGACACGCTCGTTGTGGGGTGCGGTCTGGGCGAGCGTCGGATCGTGGAGAGGGTCATCCGCGACGGCCCGGAGCGGATCGAGGAGCTGGTTCGCTGGGGCGCCGCCTTCGATCGCGTGAACGGGATGCTGGCCCGTGGGCGCGAGGGCGGTCACACGGCGGCCCGCATCGTCCACGCCCGGGGCGACGCGACCGGCCGGGAGATCGCAGAGACGCTGGTGCGAGTCGCCCGGGGCGCCGAGGGACTGCGGATCTTCGAGCATTGCTTCGCGATCGATCTGCTCACGATCGACGGACGGTGCGTCGGCGCGGTCACCTTCCATCCGAAATACGGCCACCAGATGTTCTGGGCGCGACAGACGATTCTGGCCAGCGGGGGAGTCGGGCAGATCTATCGCGAGACGACGAACCCCTCAGTCGCCACCGCCGACGGTCACGCGATGGCCTGGCGGGCCGGGGCGGTGCTCCGGGACATGGAAATGGTCCAGTTCCACCCGACCACGCTGTACGTGGCCGGGGCCAGTCGGGCGCTCATCAGCGAGGCGGTCCGAGGCGAAGGCGGAAAGCTCGTCAACCGCAGGGGCGAGCCGTTCATGCATCGCTATCACCCCGACGGGGAACTGGCTCCCCGTGACGTGGTCAGCCGCGCGATCCTCAGCGAGATGGTCCGGACCGGTGCTACCTGCATGTATCTCGACGTGCGGCACATCGGGGCCGATCGCTTCGCCCGCCGCTTTCCGAGGATCACCGAGCTGTGCCGGCAGTTCGAAATCGACGTGGGGCGTGACCTGATCCCGATCCGCCCTGCCGCCCACTACATGGTCGGGGGAGTGGCCGTCGACGAGCACACGCGGACGTCGATTCCGAATCTGCTTGCCTGCGGGGAAGCGGCCTGCACGGGCCTGCACGGGGCGAACCGGCTGGCCAGCAATTCCCTGCTCGAAGGGCTCGTCTTCGGGGCGGAGGCGGCCAGGCAGGCCGTGCGGGACCTCACCAACGGGGCGCCTTTCCACGCGGCAGGCATCCGGAACGAGATCGCCAAGTCGCCGCGTACGGAGCTCGACATCGACGATGTGCGCAACTCGCTGCGGAGCGTCATGTGGCGCAACGTCGGGATCGAACGAAACGGCGATCGGCTGGCGGAAACGCTCGAAATCATCGAGTTCTGGGGCCACTACGTCATGGACAAAGTCTTCGACGGGCCGGCCGAGTGGGAAACTCAGAACATGCTGACTGCCGCCCGGCTGATCGCGGCGGCGGCCGCCCGCCGGACGGAGTCCCGCGGCGTGCACTTTCGCAGCGACTTCCCCGACACGGACGATCGCGCATGGCGACGCCGGCAGTCGCTGGTTCGCCGCGACGGACGGCTCGTCTTCGAGGATGTGCCCGCCGGACCGTGAAGTCCCCGCTTCGGTCCGCCCCAAGTCCTTCGCTCCCTCAGCGCCGGGCGCGTCGATCGCGTTCCAGGAGCCGGGCCTGTTCGGCCTGGAAGGCCCTGTACTCCTCGTTTTTCCTTTGTTCCAGTGTGTCTTCGGGATCCAGGTGCGTCTCCCATGCGAAGGACCGGTGCTCCCATGACAAACGGTCGCCCCGGCAGCGGAAGACGGTGTAGCCGTAATCCGAGCCGAGCCACCGGCCGGCCCACCAGGCGGCGCTGGCGGCCGCGCTGGTGATGTACCGCACCCCGTTGTAGAAGAACTCTTCGATCACGTGGCTGTGGCCCTGGAGCAGGGCCTTCACTCCGTGGCGCTCCAGGATGAGCCGCAGGTCCTTCGTGTCCTGGAGGACCATGTGTCCGTCGAGGGCTTTGGCCTCCGCGTTGCCGTTCACCTGACCGATGGCGCAGAACGCCGCAATGTGGGTAACCACCACCTTGGGGCGGTCACCGGCCGAGCCGAGATCGGCTGCGAGCCACTCGAGCTGATCCCGTCCGATCCGCGGCTCGTAGGCGGGGCCGTCCGGGGTCTCCACGGGGTAAATGGAGTCCAGCACGGTGAAGTGCCAGCCCCTGCAATCGAAGCTGTAGTACGGTTCTTTCCACCCGAGGCGATCCATGATCATCTTTTTGCCGAGGTCCGGATCATCCAGGGGGACCTTGCGACGCGACGACCACCCGAGAACATCGTGGTTCCCCATGCAGGGGTACCACGGCACGCCCAGCCCATCCGAGATCTGCTTGAACAGTCGGATCTGCTCCTCGAAGGACTCCTTCGTGTTGTAGTTTCCGTCGAAGGCCATATCCCCGCCCATGAGAACAAAGGCGGGTGACGGATCGAGCCGGCGCACGGATTCGATGCACTGTCGATATCCCTCCACCCCCCGGCGCCTCGGCGTGACGTGCATGTCCGTGAGGTGTACGAACGTGAATCCGGGGGAAGCTGCCTCCGCTCGCCGCGCCGCGGGGGCCGCCGCGGGGCGCGCCAGGGAAACTGTCGCCCCGGCCGCTCCTGCCAGAAATTCGCGCCGCGTGATCATCCAGGACCCTCCGGCCGGGGGAGGCTCCGCCGTCGGGGACGGTTTTCGTGCCCGGCCGCGCGAACCGCCGCCTCCGCCCGCATCACTCCGCAAACAGAGCCTCGACGAACACCTCGGGATCGAACGGGGCGATATCATCCGGCGTCTCGCCGAGCCCCACGAACTTGACGGGAATGTTGATCTGGTCGCGGATGCCGACCACGATGCCTCCCTTGGCCGATCCGTCGAGCTTCGCCAGAAACAACCCGGTGACCCGGACCGTCTGACTGAAGACCTTCGCCTGATTGATCGCGTTCTGCCCGATCGTCGAATCGAGCACGAGCAGAACCTCGTGGGGGGCGCCCGGGATCTTCTTCTCCACGACGCGCTGGATCTTGTTCAGCTCGCGCATCAGATGATCCTGCGTGTGGAGGCGGCCGGCCGTGTCGAGGATGAGCACGTCCATTCCGCGGGCCACAGCGGCCTCGCACGCATCGTAGGCCACCGCGCCGGGGTCCGCTCCCTGCTTGTGCTTGATGATCTGCACCCCCGTCCGCTCGGACCAGATCGTAAGCTGTTCGACGGCGGCAGCGCGAAATGTATCGCACGCGCCGAGCATCACCCGGCGGCCCTGATCCGTCAGGTACTTGGCGAGCTTGGCGATGCTCGTGGTCTTGCCGGAGCCGTTGACCCCGACCACCATGATCACCGTGGGGCCCGCGGGGGCGAAACGGAGCCGGCGCTCGGACTCCGGCCAATACCCGGTGATGTGCGCCTTGAGAAAGGGCACGATCTCCTGGGTTTCCGTTATCCGGCCGGCCTTCCACGCCGCGCGAACCTCATCGATCAGTCGAGAGACGGTGGCGGGGCCCATGTCGTCGGCGAGCATGGTCTCCTCGAGTTGCGCGAGCACCTGCTCGTCGATCTTGCGACCGAAGGGGAGGATGGCGCGGAATCCCGACGCAATCTTCTCCCGGGTCTTGGTCAGCCCCTTCTTGATCTTGTCCAGGAAGCCCATATTCAACCGAGGGTTGCTGCGCGGCCGCCCGACCGCATGAAGCTTACCGCGTCCACCCGGCTTGAGCGCCTCACACCGATCCGGAGGCCGAGGGGGCCTGCTCCTCGCCCTGCATCCTCTTTCTGACGGCGTCGAGCACGCCGTTCACGAAGGCGGGCGACTCCTCCGTGCCGAACTCCCTGGCCAGCTCGATCGCCTCGTCCAGTACCACCCGGACGGGGGTCCGTTCGGGCATGGTCAGTTCGTAAAGGGCCAGCCGGAGGATGTTCCGATCGACCAGCCCCATCCGGTTGATGTCCCATCGTTCGGAGACGGCGGCAATCTGTTCGTCCCAGAAGCTGCGCCGCTCGAACGTGTTACTCGCCAGGTCCCGGGCCGCCTCCGTGACGGCGGGGGACTCCTGCTGGTCGCTCAGGTACCGCTGGACGGCCGGCCAGGCATCGGCCCCCTGAACGTCCAGGACGCAGAGCACCTGCACGGCCAAGCGTCTTGCCTTGTGACGTTCCGTCGGAGCCACGGTTGCCGCCGCTGAACGGCCCTCCACCGGCGTATCCGCGCGGGGATGCTACCTCTTGCGCCCGCGCACCTGGGACAGTACGTTTGTCATCTCGATGGCGGTCATCGCCGCCTCCGCGCCCTTGTTGCCCGCCTTGGTGCCCGCCCGTTCGATCGCCTGGTCCAGCGTGTCGGTGGTCAGCACGCCGAAGACGACCGGAACGCCGGTCTCCAGGCCGACCTGGGCCAGTCCCTTGGCTGCCTCGGCAGCGATGTACTCGAAGTGCGGCGTATCTCCGCGCATGACGCAGCCCAGGCAGATGATGGCGTCGTAGGCGCCGCTCTGGGCCAGGGCCTTGGCCGTTAGAGGCAACTCCCACGAACCCGGCACCCAGACCTCCGTGATCCGTTCCTCCGGGCAGCCGTGGCGCGTGAGGGCGTCGATGGCCCCCGCGACCAGCCGCGAGGTGATGAACTCGTTGAATCGGCTGGCGACGATGGCAAACCGCTGCTCGCTGACAACCAGTTGCCCGACGACGCGTTGAGGCATCTCCCGTTTCTCCTGCGACGCGCGGTATTGTATGGAAATGTCTTCCGGGATGCCAGGAGCTCACGCGGCCCCTGCGGGCGGCCGCGGCCGCCCGCAGGGGGCTGAGCCCGATCGCCGTCCGCCGGCCCCGGTGGCCATCACCGTCGTGCGTTTTGACGGCCGTGCAGGGACGGCGTAGAATGCGCGTTTTTGCGGGGAAGGGGACCGCGTGACAAGGCGGCGAGGGCCCCTGAACGGCCTCGGGGGATCCGCCAAGACGGCCAGCAGACCTGTCGGAAATGCCAGGCATCCTCGAAAGAGCCCGCGCGAAACTCAGACGCCCCGAAATCGATCCGGACGACGTCCGGATGACGCTCGGCGAGCACCTCGAGGAGCTCCGCTCCCGGATGATCAAGCTCCTGATCGGGCTGCTTGTCGGGGCGGTGGTCTGCTTCGTCTTCCGCGATCAGCTCATGAAACTGCTGCTGGGACCGACCTTTGCCGTGCTCCGCGCGGAGGGCTTCGAGAACGAACTGGTTGCGCTGGACCCACTCGAGCCGTTCATGACCTCGCTGAAGGTGTCGATCATCATCGGATTCATCCTCTCGGCCCCCTACGGGCTGTACCAGATCTGGGCTTTCGTGGCCTGCGGGCTTTATCGGAACGAGCGAAGATACGTGCAGCGATTCGTGCCCGTCTCCATCGTGCTGTTCATGACCGGGGCCGTGTTTTTCCTGTTTGTCGTGCTGCCCGTCCTGTTGAGCTTCCTGATCAACTTCATGGAGAAGGTGCCATCCCTGGACCCGAACTCCTTCGCCGGGATGTGGGTCAGTCGCGTGGCCCGCCGCGAAGTCGCCCTTCCGCCGACCACCCGCAGCGCGACGCTCCCGAATGTTCCCGTCTGGTCGGAAGATCCTCCCAGCCCGCCGGACGGCTCGTACTGGTACAACGCGACCGCCCGGGAACTCCGCATGCGGGTGGGCAACGAGACCCTCGCCCTGCCCGTACGCCCGGCCAATCGACCCAACACCATCCGGCCGAACTGGTCCATGAGCAACACGCTCCAGATGACGCTCCAGATGGCCGCGGCGTTCGGCGTGGGTTTCCAGGTACCCGTAGTTGTGGCGTTCCTGGCTACGCTCGGGATCTTCTCGGCCCAGCAGATGGGGCGATCACGGCGGGTCACCTGGTTCGTCATGGCGATCGGAGCGGCGGTCTTCACCCCGTCGGGCGATCCGGGGACCATGTTGCTGCTGCTGGTCCCCATGGCCTTGCTGTTCGAGGCCGGGCTCCTGGCGGCCCGGATGATCGAGAAGCGCAAGGCGGCCGAACGGGCGGCTTGGGACCGGGACTGAGCAGGGGGCCGGTCTTCTCGGCTCGGTGGCGCCCGGCCGGGTGGTCCCGGAACGCGCAATGCCCCACGTGCGGCGGCGGTGCGGCGAATAATCCTCGACCTGATGAAAGAGCGGCTCCGCGAGATCGTGCGTCGCCTCGAGCGTGTGTACGGGCCCCGGCCTTGGCGGCGGCACGGCCGCTCGGCCTTGGACGCGCTGATCGGTACCATCCTGTCTCAGCACACCAGCGATGTGAATTCGAACGCCGCATTCGCCGGGTTGCGTCGGGCCTTTCCGTCCTGGGACGCATGCCTCGACGCCCATCCCCGGGCCGTGGAGAGGGCGATTCGCTGCGGGGGCCTTGCACGTCAGAAGACGCGGAACATCCGTTCCATCCTCACCATGCTTCGGGCACAGCGAGGCTGCCTGTCGCTTGAGTTCCTGGGCCGCCGGCCGACAGCGGAGGCGTGGGAGTACCTTTGCCGCCTGCCCGGCGTGGGTCCCAAGACGGCGGCCTGCGTGCTGCTGTTCTACTGGGGGCGGCCGGTGTTCCCCGTCGATACGCATATTTACCGGATCGCCCGCCGGATGGGGCTGATTCCCGAAACGGCCACGGCGGCCGAGGCTCATGAGATCCTCGGCGAGTATTGTTCGCCCCGGCTCGTGTATCCGCTGCATGTTCTTCTGATCGAACACGGTCGCAAAGTGTGTCGGGCGCGCGGACCGTCGTGCGGCTCGTGCGTCCTGCGGGATCTGTGTTCCCGGCCGCAGAAGTCGAGCGTTCGGCCCGACGCGGCCGGCCGCCCCCGAGCCGGCGGGCTCTTGCCTGGTCCACGTGGTTTCGCGTAGTATTCGGTGTGGCTTCCGGGACTGAACGAACGGTCGCGGGAGCGCGCCGACCGGCTTGTGGAGGAACGTCCCCCATGAGATATTGCATCCCGCGGACCGCCACGGTCGTGCTTCCGATGTGCGTCGCGACCCTGTGCGGCTGCCCCGGTATCAACCCGGACCTGGTGGGCCAGTTGGGCGGCAGTCCCGTCTCGGCCATCAACGTCCCTGACGGCAATATCGTCATCCTCGTGAGCAACCTCACGCCTACGCTGGTGACGGTCGACGTGCAGGTCACCAAGGAGAACGGCGGGACCATCCCGCTCTCGATCGAGGTCCGCGGGCTCTCGTACTCGGCGCGGGCGCAGGATTGCGACGTCCAGCAACTCGAGATCGTCCAGGCGACCTACGGTACGGCACGACGGCCGATCACCTTGCCGCCCGGCCCGCTTTCGGTGGCCGGCGGTACGGGAATCGGCTGCGGACAGGTTCTATCCATCGTCGTTGTCGGGACGCCGCCCGACCTGACTGTCCAGACGCAGGTGTTTTGAGATGACCAACGCGACCTGGCGAGGTACGACCGTCCGGACCCTCGGGGTGTGTGCGCTGCTGCCGATCCTGGCGGGCTGCCTGAACCCGCGACTGATCAACAGCACGTCGGGTGGAATCTACCCGGCGGTGCCGGGAGACCAGCCATTCGTACTCGTCCGCGTGATCAACAATACGGACGCTACGCTGACCGTTCCGGTGGGCGTCGACGAGGGCGACGGCGAGACGATCCTCCATGAGATCGACCAGCTCAGCCCGGCGGCACGCGAATCTGCCGTCATCGTGGGCTGGCCCGTCGCACGGATCGGCATCGGCGACCTCGACCAGCCGTTCGACCCTGTGATCGTTGCCACGTATCCCGATGGGACCACGGTCAGCGTGCCGTATGGACAGGGGCCGCTGGTGGCCGGTGTGAACTTCACCCAGGGCGACGGAATCGTGTTTCTGTTCTCCGGGACGGGCGGGCCGGCCTCGCTTCGCCTTTCAATCGCTCGAGTGCCGGGCTCGGACCAGCCCACGGCATTCTCCGGGCGGGACACGTTCCAGATTCTGACCTTCATCCTTGCCCAGAACGGTCTGCTGATGGAGACCGCGACGGCGCAGACGACGCCCTAGGGGGCCGCGCGCAGGACGGGAAGAGACGCTGTGCGCCGGACAGGATCGGCGCCGGCCGGTTCAGGGAGATCGGTTATGTCGAGCCGCAAGAAGCTGGCGATTCGAATCATCATCATCGGCGTAGCGGTGCCGGGCCTTGTCGCGGCCACCTGTACGTCGCCGACCAGCCCCCCGTTCATCTCGCTGGGTCCGGGCTCGCTGTTGCCCGATGAAAGGTCGATCCCGCGCTGCAGTCCGGGCTTCGTGTGCATTCGTCTCAGGAACGAGACCATCGTGGCGGTGGACATCGCCATCTACGCTCACGACGGCTTCGACCCCGGCAACCAGTACGGGATCGAGGTGCCCGATCCCAACGTGCCGGGGGCCACGATTCGCCGGGCGTGCCCTGGGGCCACGACCGGAGACTGCCGGATCACCTTCAATCAGCTTTTCCGGACCGAGAACCTCCTTACCGTCAATGGCCAGACGGTGACTCGGCTTCAGCCCGGCGAGGAGGTGAACATCAGCGAACGGTGCGATGAGATCAAGACGATCGGCGCCGCGATCGCCCGCGCCAACGAGAACGTGCTCTCGGCCCCCGTCGCCTACGAGGGGCCCCTCTACCGTGAGCAGCAGTGCCCGACCGGGACGGCGACATTCGTGTTCGTCGCCACGGACGCCAACGAGATCTCTGTGCCGGGGTTCGAAAACCTGGTCGATCTGGTCTTTGTTTCGCAGGTGGTGCAGGGGCGGTGAACCGCCGGGGTCAGGGGCCGCTCCACGGGCGCTCCGCCCGAGTGGCCTGCGGCGACGTGACATCCGTCGTCAACTCGCTGAGCGTGACCCACCCCCCGAAAAGGTAGTGTACGTCCGTGCCCGGCGGCGCAGGCCGCTCGAAATACCGACCGCAGTAGCGGTATGTGAAGGCCCCGTCCTGTGCCCGCGCTCGGTCATAGGCGAAGTGAATAGGTGCCGTCGCCACGGGCACGTCCGCGATGCCCCGCGGGGCCACGCCGGGCGGCAGATGCGGCAGATTCACGTTCCACAGGAACGGCCGGCGCCGCCGGCCGAGCTCCTCGAAGAACAGGTCCAGAACCACTTTGGCGCGGGCGGTCACCAGATCCCAGTCTTCCGGCAGCTCCCGGCGGATGAGCTGGGAGATCGCCAAGGCCGGGCATCCCAGGATGAAGCCTTCCCTCGCGGCTCCCACCGTTCCCGAGTAGTAGATGTCCACGCCGGAGTTCCCCCCGCGGTTGATCCCGCAGAGTACCACTTCGGGGGGCGGATTCAGAAGGCCGTGCAACGCGAGCCGGACGCACTCGGCCGGCCGACCATCCGTGACGTGCACCTCGCCGAGTATCGGATGCACCACGCGCCGCACGGCAACAGGATCGGACGGCGGCGCCCCATGACCGCACCCGCTCCACTCGGCGTCCGGTGCCACGACGACCACATCGGCCCGGCCACGCATGGCCGCCTGAAGCGCCCGAAGCCCCGGCGCGTCGATCCCGTCATCATTGGTGATCAGACAGCGCATCGGTCTCCCGATTATCGGTCAAGGGCCGGACCCCGGTTCGGCCGAAGGGAATGATTCTATGCCCGTCCCCCGACGGGCAGGTCATCCCGTTTGCCCTGGCAAGGGCCGAATTGTATGGGTACTTCGCCAGGCCGACCACCTGCCAGGCGACGACGGCACTCGCCGGGCCGGCCCGCCGGCCGGAGGGGTCCGGCGGACGGTCTGGGTCTGCATCGAAAGAAGCGGACATGACAACGCCCCCGGTTACGAGCGCCCCGCAGTTGTGCCCGCGCGAGATCCACGCGGCCGGGTGGCCGCCGCTCGTACCCACGCTCCAGCTCATTGGTCGTCCCGGTACCTTCCAGCAGCGGACGTGGTACGTGCGACGTGCGGTGACGATCCTCGGGTCGCGCCCCAGTGCGCACGTGCTGATCCGTCACGAAGAGGTAAGCAAGGCGCACGCCGCCATCATCTGCGACGGAAGCAATCCCCTGATATGTGATCTGGCAAGCCGGAACGGCACGTACCTCAACGGGCGTCCGGTTGGTTGGGCTGTGCTCCAGCATGGCGATGTCCTCCGGGTCGGTCCCATGGACTTCCGTGTTCACGCACAGCCGCTGCCCGGCTCGCGCGGGCGCAACGTCGAGAGCAGCCGCTTCGAGGCGATGCTCCCGTGCCCCGAACTCCGACTCATCGATGACGACGGGAACACGGCCCTGGCCGTGCGGGAGGGCGCGGTCGTGGTGGGCGCCAGGACGGGCGCCGCCCTTCGTGTGGCCGAGCCGGCCCCGCCGGCCGTGGCGATTCTGACCGCGTGGAAGGGCGGTTGGGCCGTGTACGACCTGGCGCACGATGATGAGCCGCGGACGACGATCAACGGCGCCCCCGTGCTGTCGTCGGTGCTTCGTGAGGGCGACCGGCTCTGCTTCGGGCGTACCGTCTACTACGTGGTCCTTCAGGGCGGCGGATGCATGGATGGGGACGCTGCGCGCCCGGCAACGTCGCAGGCCACGCTTCCAACGTGGCGGGACGCCGAGTCCGGTCCCTCGTCCTCGTCGCCTCCCGGGTCGGGGGGGCCGCGGTCGTTCGGGTCCGGCCAGGCGCAACTTCCGTCTGAGGAGATCGATCCAATGCATGAAGAGGACATGACGCAGACCGTTCAGCACACACCGCAAAGGGAGGATGGGTCGGACGGGTTGCTCAACGCCCTGGAGACCCGGCTGGCCTCGCTTCAGACCGACCTAGCCAACTCCTACCAGCGTTTGCATCAGTTCCAGCTCCGGCTGGATCAGAAGGCCGTCGAGCTGGCCCTCCGGGAGCAGCAACTCGGCCAGCGGACGGAGGCGGTGCAGCGGCAGGAGACCGAGCTGACGGCCCGTGCGGCTGCCGTCGAGCAGCGGGAAAAGGAGCTCGCCGCGGCGACCGCCGAGCTGGAGCGGAACCGGTCGGAAATCGAGCGCCTGCGAGACGAGTTGACGGTCGCCCAGCAACAACTCGCTTCCCAGCGATGCGACCTGGAGACCCAGCAGAAGCGCCTGGCCCAGGCTTCGGCGGACTTGGAGCATTGGAAGGCAGAGCTTGAGCGCCTGTCCCTTGAAGTGGCGGCCGGGAACGCCGAACTGGAGGAGCGGCGCCGCTCGTTGGAACGGGAGCGGCAGGCCATCGAGGCACTGCAACGGGAGTGCGAGACCGCGAAAGCCGACGTACGACAGCAGCAGGAAAGGCTCCAGGCGGATCAGCAGGCCCTGGAGGCCCGTATGCGCGAGGCCGAAGCGCAAGCCGCCCGGCTCGAGGCCCGGGCAGCCCAGTTGGCCGAACGCGAGGCGACGCTCGCAGAACGCGAGCAGGCGGCGGCTGTCCGGGAGCAGGCGGTCGACGATCGCGAAAAGAAACTGGCGGTCCGGGAGGAGCTGTGTGCCCGGCAGGAAGCTTCGGTGGAGGCCTTCCAGCTCGCCCTGACCGATGCGATGTCCGGCTTTCAGCCCCCGGCCGTGCCGACGGCCGATGTCGGCGACGCGCCTCCGCCCGGGCCCGAGTCAACGTGTGGTCTCCCCGTGGCCCCGGGGCCGACAGCGCCAGCGGGGGCGGGCGGGGACGCGGCGCCCGGGTGTCCGACGGACCCTGGTACGGCCGCGCCCGGCTCGACGGAGGCGGAAGTCCCGACGGCCAGGACGTCGATTGACCTTTCCAGCCTCGATCCCGTTACTCAGGAGCGGTTCCGCGTGCTGCGTCGGCTCGTGGGGGACACGAAATCGGAAGAGGAGATTCTGGCCTTGGCCCGCAAGGGGCCGGACGCGGGCGCTGCGTCCTCATCTCACTCCCAGTCCAGACGAGGCTGGTTCCGCCGACGCTAGCCCCTCCGCTGATTCTGCGATCGCTCTGGAGCGTGCCCGCAGGCGACGTCTTTCCTTGCGGGCATGCGTCGTTGCGCGGCGGCCTGAGCTCGAGTGGGCCGCGTCCTTGAAACGGGGCCTCATTCCCCGTAGCGTCTAACGGCGCTTCGAGGACGTCCAGCCCGGTCGTGGCCCTGGGTTCGGCGCGTGCCGCAGGGACGCGACCGCTGTGTGAAGCCGATCCGCGAGAGCGGCACCGGACCGGCGGGTCTGAGAAGGCGCCCGTTCGGAGGATGGGCCCCGCATGAGAGATGCCTGCACCTGTCCGAGATCGGTGCGGAGAGGGGGACTCCGCGCCCCGCTGGCGGGTGTGCTCTTGACCGTTGCCTTGGCCCCCGCATCGGCGGCACAGGCCCCGCCGGCCACGCAGCCGGCGCGGATGGCCGAGTTGCTGCGCCCCCCGGAAATGGTCGAGGCCTTGCAGAAGCTGCGCCAGTCCCTTCAGGACGAAATGGATGCGCTTCGACCGACGACGCAGCCGGCCACTGCCCCCGCGACGCGCCCGGCCGGGGGCTCAGCGCTTGCGGCGACCGAGACCTACCTCGTGCTTCAGCAACTCCTCGACGTCGTGGACCGGCAACTGGCGCTGCGCGGCGAGATTCAGCGCCTCAAGAGTCGGGAACACATTGAGACGTTGGCGAAGGAACTGACCGGGCTCCAGGGCCGGATTCAGGAAATCGAGCGATTGCTGGCCGACCCGCCGCCTTACGTTACCGAGGAGGAGGTCAAGGCGGCCCAGGACGAGTATGAGGCCAGGCTTCAGGATCTCAATACCCGCGTGGCGGTTCAGACTCAGCGAGCCCGGACGCTGGCCTCCGCGCCCCAGCGACGCATCGCGATGGCGGAGGCCCAACACAAGGCTCAGGCCGAGTTCCAGGAGACGGCGGCCCGGCTCACGGCCCAGTTGGCCCTGGCCAAGAGCGAGGACGAGAGGCAGGGACTCGCGCTCCAGCTGCGGGCGGCGGAGGTGCGGGGGGGGCTTCCGCTGTTCGAGGAGGTCCAGGACCGCCTGATCGAGGAGCGAGAGACGCTGCTCCAGGAACAGGGCGAGCGTCGGATTCCTCTCTTGCAGACGCTGACGGAGCGGCTGAACGACTGGAGGAACCTGCTCCAGCGGATCCGCTCTCGGAGCGAAAAGGAGCGGATCGAAGAGGAACTGAAGTTCGTCGAGCGGCACCCGGACCTGGTGCCGGCCTACGAGAAGGCCTACTGGGAGCTACGGCTGCTCGAAGCCAACGCCCGCGACGAGCTGGCCGAACGGCAGAGGGAGATCGGCGGCGGGCGGTTCGCCGTTCCGCCGGAGGCAGACCCTCGACTGATCGCCGCCCAGCAGGCGTCCTGGAACTCGTTCATGGAGTCTCTCGAGGACCGACCGAGCGATCAGGTCCGCGACCGGTTCATCGAGGTCCAGGAGGCGATCGCCGACTGGCAACGCCGCCTGTTGACTCCCCGCAACCGCCTGAACAATGCCCTGGAGGAGCAGCAGGCGATCATCGCGAGGATCGATGAGTACGACCGGCAGATTGCGCGAAAGGAGGCCGAGTTTCGCGATACGCTCAACCGGCACCTGCTCAAGAACCCCGAAGATACCCGCGCCGAGCAGGTCAGCCAGCAACACGCGGAGGCCAAGCGGAGATACGTGGAACAGGCCCGCACGATTCGGACGGACCTTCAGGAGATCATCACGCGGTTGAAGGCCTCCAACGCATCGGTCCTTGCCTTCCTCGAGGAGCTCGAACAGCACCGCAGCCGCCTGTACTGGCGGTATCTGTTCGTCCCTGCCCGGCCGGCGTGGCAGTACCGTCCTTCGGTCTCGGCCGCGGAATGGCGTTCGGCTCGAGAGGTCGAGGAGCGCAGCCGCGACATCGAGACGCTGCGGCGGCGGTTGGCGCGGGTTCGCGGCGAGGAACGCGGCCAGTGGATCTTCGCCGCCGTCGTGATCGTCGCCGTGGCGGTTGCGTCCGGATGGATCCGCGCTCGGGCTCGCCGGTATGCCGATGCCATGATGCAGGCGGTCTCCGAAGCTGAGACCCCGGACGAACAGCGGGCACCCCTGGCGGAACGCCTGCATCTTCTTACCGCCCGGTTTGTAGCACGGACCGTGATGCTGGTGCTGCCGGGCGCCGTAGCTCTCCTGTTCGTCAAGTCCTTCGGCATGGGGCGCCAGATGGAGACGCTTGTCATGGCGGCGATCCTGTTCGGGATGGGCGCCGTCGTGGCTGAGGCCCTGATCCGGGTCCTCTTCGTGCCCGGAAAACCCAGGATCCGGCTGCTCCGATGCAGCAATGTCGTTGCAGCCTACTACCGCCGCTGGGCCATGGCGCTGTGGGTGGCCACCGTCCTTCTGGTTCCGGTGCCGCTGCTCCTGTGGTCGCTGGGATGGGTTTACTACACCCGGGTCCACCTGTGGGGCCTGTACAAGATCGTGGCGATCGCCATGCTGCTGGTCTTTGCGCTCCGGAGGCAAACCGTCTTGCGCGTCGTGGGGCGCCGCGACCAGGTCCGCCATCCTCGGGTCCTGGCCGCCATCAGCGTCCTGTACCCGGTCTTCTGGACGGCCGGCCTGGTGCTGCTGGGGCTGGAGGTGGCCGGCTACGGCGCCCTCGTGACCTACGTGATCGGCGGGACGGTGGCCACGGTCGCCACCGTCGCCCTGGCCCTGCTCATCACGCGATACCTCACCGAGCTTGTCGCGCAGTACCGTCCCGTGGCCTCCGGAAACGCACCGATGGATGCGCCGCGCACCTCCCAGGCCGTGGACGAAGAACCCTCTCTTTCTTCGGGGGCCGGTATCCTGTTGAGCTTGTCGGCCCCGGCCATCCGGCTGGCCGTGGCGGCGGTGGCCATCTTCCTGATTCTGCGTTCCTGGGGCATCCGGAGCGTAGAGATTCGATCCATGCTGGCCTACGAAATCATCGCCGCCAACCCCGCCACGGGCCGGATGCCCGTCACGCTGGGGCGGGTTCTGGCGGCCGGGATGGCGGTGGTGGTGGCCGGGTGGGCCTCCCGGGTCGTCCGCTCGGTGCTGGACAGCCGGATCTATCCGGCGTACCCCGAGATCGACCAGGGAGGGCGTGCCGCCATCAATACGATTACGCACTACTTCCTGATTCTCCTCGGGGTCTACTTCGCGCTGCATGCCATGAGGGTCCCGCTCGGCGCTCTGACCGTCGTGCTGGGTACGCTCGGCCTGGGCGTGGGCCTGGGGCTTCAGCCGCTCTTCGTCAACTTCATCAGCGGGCTGATGATCCTCTTCGAAAGGCATGTTCGTGTCGGGGACATTGCCGGGGTCGACGGCCAGATCGGGGAGGTGACCTCCATCAGCATGCGCTCGACGACCATACGCACGCCCGACAACATTGAGATCGTGATGCCCAACAGCGACTTCATCACCAAGGGCGTTACGAACTGGACGCTGCAAAACCCGCGACTCCGGGCCGTGATCGATGTGGGCGTGGCGTACGGGACGGACCCCGAACTGGTCCGGCGCCTCCTTCTGGACATCGCCCGACGTGATCCCCTCGTGCTTGTCTCGCCGCCGCCCGAGGTCTGGTTCGTCGGTTTTGGCGACAACGCCCTGAACTTCCAGCTCATGGCCTGGTTTGCCAGCCCGGCCAACCGGTGGAAGTTCATGACCCAGGTTCGTTACGAAATCGTCCGCTGTTTCAACGAACACAAGATCGAGATCCCGTTTCCGCAGCGCACCCTCAGCACGATCAGCGGGCAGCCCCTCCCGATCCGCGTGGTGGGCGGCGAGTTGCCGCGGGCGGAGGATTGCTCGTCGGAGAACCCGGCGGTCGGATCGCCCCCGCGCGAGCACGGGCCGCGTGAGCGGGTTTCCGACGAAGCCCGACGTTAAGACTCTGAAACGGCTGGACTTATATGGTCGTTGCGGGGGACGCTTGCTTGCCAGCCGGCGGCCCTACGGTTATAGTGCAACACAGCGCAGTCGCCGGGCGTGTGTCGAGGGGCAGATTATGGGCAAGGACAAGGACGAATCGAAGCCGCAGGTCGGTAATCCATCGACCCAGGCGCCGCCCAAGAAGGCGCCGGCCCGGCCGCGGCGACGGAATCTCCCGCGGTTCAAGGTGTTGCTCCACAACGATGATCACAACACCATGGAATACGTCGTCCGTGTGATCCAGAAGCTCACGCCCCTGAGCAAGGAGGAGGCCGTCCTACGAATGCGCGAGGCCCACGAAACCGGGGTCTCGCTCCTCCTGGTCACTCACAAGGAACGGGCGGAGCTGTACGTGGAGCAATTCGCGAGCTGCGGTCTGACCACCACCATCGAGCCGGAGTCATGACAGGCCCGCGGCAGGGGCAGCCAGCGGCGGCTGGGGCGGCTGGCATCCTCCGCGGATGCCCGTGAGCGGAACGTCCGTCTGCCGGCCCGGGCGGTATCAGTCATCGGCAGACTCGGGGGACTTTCCGAGATTCGGGCTGCGCCGCGGGGGGGTGGTTACATCGCGGTCCAGAGCGCCCGGCCGTCCCGGCAGACCAGGACGATTCCGGTCAACAGCAGCAGCGTGACGACGATCAGCCGGAACCCCCGCTGTGAAACGCGACGGTTCAGGGCCGCTCCCGCCCATACGCCGAACGCTGCCACCGGGAGAAGCCACACGCTTCTTCGCAGCGATTCTCGCGTAATCAGACCGAGATAGACGTAGAACGGCACCTTCACGAGATTGAAGATCAGATAGAATCGGTTTGTCGTGCCTACGAATACCCGCGACTCCAGCCGCTGGGGCAGCAGGTAGATCGTCGTGATGGCGCCCGCGGCGTGCGCGAGCATCGTGCACAGGCCCGCCGCAAAGCCGAACGGCGCGCTGGCCGTCAGACCGGGCCGCCACGCCGGGACCTCACGCCGCAGGAGACCGCTTCGGCGAAGCATCGCCCAGCGGACCAGCTCGAGACCTGCGAATCCGATGGCCAGCATACCCACCGCCGCGTTGAGCAAGGGGGCCGTGCTGCGGCTCGCTCGGCCCAGAAGCAGCCAGCCGGCCAGGATGCCCAGCATCGTCCACGGGGCCAGCAGGAGCACCGGCCGCCAGCGGCACTCCCGTGGATAATAAGGGAGCGTCATCACATCGCAGATGACCAGCATCGGCAGTAGAAGCCCGAGGGCCGTCGGGCCGTCGACCACCGTCATGAGCAGGGGCGACGCCACGACCGCCAGCCCCCCGAAGCCGCCCTTGGACGTTGCCATCATCAGGAGGGCCGTCGCCGTGACCGCCATATACACCGCGGGCGACTGGCCTTGGCAGGCGGGCGGCAGGATCCAGTGGTCGATCCACGCGCTTACGCCCATAACCGCCGGCCCGGACGGGACTTCAGAAGGTCGTGTGCGTCAAACAGCAGTCTCGGGATGTCCAGCCGCTCCGGACAGCGGGGCAGGCACTGCCCGCACTCCGTACACCGATCCCCCATGTGCCCCGAAAACCAGTCGTCCCCGCCGTCGAGCAGGTTGTACCGGAACGAGGCGTAGTCCGTCATCTCGAACGCAATGGCGGTGTTGCGGAGCCGCAGCACCTCCGGGATGTTCACCCGCTCCGGGCAGGGCAGGCACTTGTGGCAGACGGTGCACAGATCGCGGCCGAGGGCCCCGCGGAGTTGCTCCTGCCATCGCTTCAGGGCTTCCGACTCCGCCTCCGTCAGCGGACCCGTCTGATCGGCGACGACCATGTGTTGGTCGAGATCCGAGGGAACGGCGGCTCCCAGCGAGAGCGTGTGCACCTCCGGCTGGGCCAGGAGCCAGCGTTCGGCCAGGTTCATCGGGTGGAACGGCCGGGAGAGCTCGATCAGGCGGTCGGTCGGTCGGAAGAGCATTCCGCCTTTCTCGTTGGGGGAGATGATGAAGATCCCCATGTCGAGCTCGGCAGCCCGATGCACGGCCGGCGCATTCCGCGGCATGAACCAGTAGTAGTGGAGATTCACCGACTCGAACAAACCGGTGTTGATGGTCTCGAGGATGATCTCCAGCGGACCGTGTGTCGAGAAGCCGATGTGCCCGACCACGCCGCCATCGAGAAGCCTGCGCACGGCCCGCCAGGTGTGCTTCTCATCGACGGCCATTCGGAGCTTCTCGGCGTTGTTGATGCCGTGGATGTCGAGATTGTCGAGGTAGTCCAGACCCATCTTCGACATGGACTCGTCGAACCGGCTCATGAACTCATCGTATGTCCGCTGGGGGCCGATCTTGGTGGTGATATAGACTCGCCGTCGGTCCAGGCCCTTGAGGGCATGGCCGAGCAACTCCTCGCTGGTCCCGTAGGCCCGCGCGGTCTCGAGATGATTGATGCCGAGCTCCACGGCCCGGTGCACCACGGCGGCGCTGCGGTCCGGGTCGTCCGACATGTACCGCATGAGGCCGAGCGTGAAGACGGAGAGGTTCAGGTCGGTCTTTCCGAAGCGTCGGTATTGCATGGCCGTGGCCGAATCCTCCCGGAAGCAAAGCCCGCGTGCGGGCTATGTGGCCGTGGCGTTCTCGTGCTCACCCGCGGGCCGTTGCGCCGGGGGGCCGCCCTGCGGGTCGGCGACACTCGCTCCCAGCCCGACGCCGGGCGATCGGACCGGCCGGCACGCGGGTCCCGAGCGGCCGTCCTCGTCCGCCTGCGGGCGATCGAATATAGTCCCCAGTGTGATGGACGGACAGCGCGTGCATTCCAGGCAGCGGAGGCAACGGCTGTTGTTCACGCGACGATCCGGGAGGACACCGTATCGGCACATCCGCTCGCATCCGCCGCACCCGGTGCACCGGCCGCCGTGAAAGCGCAGCGCCACCATCGAAACGCGGTTGCACAGGCCGAAGAAAGCGCCGAGCGGACAGAACAGCGAACACCAGGGACGCCACTTCACGAAGGCCGCTACCACCACCAGCCCCAGGATCGTAAGCTTCAGCGGGCTGGGCCAGGGGATGGGCCCTCCGGCAGCGGCCGCTCGAGCCATGTTGGGCACGGCTCCTTCGAGCGCCCCGGCCGGACACAGACGGCAGAAGAACAGCGGATGGCTTTCGGAGAACAGGCAGGGGATTACCAGGACGAACGCGACCAGGACCACGTATCGACCGTAGCCGAGCCAGTCGGGAAGCCGAACCTTGCGGACCGGCATCTTCCCGAGGAGATCCTGAAGGAACCCGAACGGACAGGCCCAGCCGCAGACCAGTGTGCCGAACACCGCCCCTGTGATCACGAGAGTTCCGGCGGCGATGAAGGGGAACAGGTGCAGGGCGCTGAAGTTCGCCACGACGCCGATCGGGCAGGCGAACGTTGCCAGCGGACACGAATAGCAATGAAACACCGGCCCGCACACGGCGTGCATGCGGATCGCAAGCGGATCGAGCCAGAGGAGCAGAAACGCAGCCTGGATCAGGCCCCGCCGGCGGGCGACCCGGCGGATCAGAGAATCCTTCGTGTTCTCGGCCATGGCCACCATGACCTCATCGTCAGCGCACTCAGGTAGGGCACAGGGCCGGGCCGGCTTCGCCGATATAGGTCCGCTTGAGACGGCCGGGTCCGATGCGGACCAGGCCGCCGACGGTGACGTCCCGAACGACTCGCGTCTCGGGTGTGGTGGCAGCGACCAGCACCTTTCGGATCCGGGGCGGTGCCGGCGGCGGGCTGAGGAAGGGAAGGTTGAATCCACCCAGTCCCGGCCCGCGCCCCGGCGCGGGCCGCAGTTGCGGCCCGGGCGGCGCGGGCTCCGTCCTCTCTTCCTCGATGAGCACGGTCGTACGGCTGTACCCGTAACCGTAGAGGAGCAGCGCCGCTCCGCCCAGCATCAACGCGAGCCAGGTCAGCAGGTGAGCCGCACGCATGCCGGACCGCCCCAAGCGTGTACATCCTCCGGATGAGGAATCCCGCGGGGACGCAAAGAATGGCGGAGGCGAATGGGAATCGAACCCACCCGGGACCTTCTCGGCCCCGCGCTGGTTTTGAAGACCAGGAGCACCACCAGGCACCCGTCGCCTCCGCTTCAGCCCTTGCGTGCCTCGTTGTAGAACATCATAACCGGCGAGCCGCCGAAGGAAATCGCCATCCAGGCGGCCTCATCAATCTCGGCCTCCGAGAAGCCCATGTCGCGGGCCTTCTTCAGGTGGTGCCGCGTACAGGGAGCGCACCGCGTCAGCACGGACAGGGCGATGGCGATCGCCTGTTTCGCATGCGCATCGAGGGCTCCCGGCGCGCCCGCCGCCCTGAGGAACTCCTGGAATCGCTGCTCGATCTCGGTGGGGCCGCCCTCGGCTGCCGGCGCCGGACGGCCCGCTTCATCCCCGCCGCAACACGACGACGAATGCTCGTCCATCTCTTCCAACTCCGTTTTGGCCGGGCCGTGCGCCCCGCCGCTCCCGACGCCCGCGGGGATCGGCCGCGTGCCGTCGGTTCGCAGTTCGATGCGGCCGCTGCCTCGGCTGCGGACCCGGCCCACGATCGCCGCCTCCGGGATGCCCTCGGCACGGAGCTTACGAACCAGCCGCGCCGCATCCGCTTCGGCGATCGCGATCAGCAGGCCCCCGGACGTCTGGGCATCGCAGCAGATCTCGAGCATCGCGGGAGTGGCGCCCTCGCCCAGCACCACACACTCGCCCGCCCATTCGAGGTTCCGTTCGATTCCGCCCGGCAGAATGCCTTCTGCGGCCGCCTCCAGCACCCCCGGCAGGAGGGGGATCGCGTCCCAGACCAGTTCTACGTCCACCTCGGAAGCACGTGCCATCTCGGAGAGGTGACCCACCAGTCCGAAGCCGGTCACGTCGGTGCAGGCGTGCGCCCCCAGCTCGGCCATGCGCTCGGCCGCCAGCCGGTTCAGCGCCGCCATGCAACGCTGGGCGGCCTGCACCGAGGCCGGGGAGGCTCGCTCGATCTGAGCGGCGAAGGCGAGGATCCCCGTGCCGATCGGCTTGGTCAGCACGAGAACGTCCCCCGGTCTTGCACCGGCGTTCGTGAAGATACGCTTCGGATCGATCACGCCCGTCACGGCGAAGCCCGCCTTGATCTCGGGGTCGTTGATGCTGTGCCCGCCGATTACGGACACGCCGGCTTCCGCCATCTTATCGAGCCCCCCGCGGAGGATCTGCTGCATGACCTCGTCCGGAAGGCGCCGTACCGGAAAACCGATGATGGACAGGGCGGTGAGGGGACGCCCGCCCATTGCGTAGATGTCGCTCACCGAGTTGGCCGCCGCGATCTGGCCGAAGACATACGGGTCGTTCACACAGGGGGAGAACACATCCACGGTATGCACGAGCGCCCGTCCTTCTTCGAGCAGGTAGACGCCCGCGTCGTCGCCGGCCGGGACGCCCACGAGTACACGCGGGTCCTCCGAAGCCGGCAGGCCGCGCAGAATGCGCTTCAGGGCGGTCTGATCGATCTTGGATGAGCATCCGGGTCGTTCGACGAGTCTGGTCAGGCGCAGCGGTCCCGGCGGCGCCTCGATCCGTTCGCCGGCGCACGCGCAGACGTCATGCTCCCGCAGTTCCGGGCACGGGCAGGCCAGCTTCGGGTTGCAGATGCAGTGTCCCAGTCGCATCGATCGCTGCATCACCCGTCGGCGTTTCTCGGCTTTCGTCACGGAACAATGCCCCCTCAGGCGCCCGTGCGGAGTCGGTCGGGGTTGACTCGCAGCGGCCCCCGGTCCGCATCCGGCGCCGGCCCCGGGGCGGCGCCCTGCCACGTCCGATTGCAAACTCTAGCCCGGGTGCTCCCAGCATTCAATATGCCCGGCGAACCGGGCCGCCTCAAGCGCGCGTCGAATCGCTTCCGCCGCCGGCGTTCCGCTTACGGGGAACACGCCGCAGGCTCGGCCGCGCCGGTGGTTATGCCAGCCGGGCCAGCACGGCTTGTCGCATCAGGTCTCGCGGGGCCCGAAGGCCGGTCCAGATCTCGAACTGGGCGGCGGCCTGATTCACGAACATGCAGACGCCGTCGACGGTGCGGCAGCCGACCTGACCCGCTTCGCGCAGGAGCTTCGTGCTCAGTGGGTTGTACACCGTGTCGAACACGGTCATGTCCGGCCGAAGCCGGTCTGCGGCCAGGGGACTGGCCTCGACATGCGGATGCATCCCGATGCTTGTGGCGTTGATGATGACCTTCGTCCCCGCCCGTACGGCCTCGGTCAGCGGAGCGGCCTTGCAGTCGAACTCGTCGGCCAGTTCCCGGGCCCGCTCGAGCGTCCGGTTGTAGATGGTGACCCGCGCCCCGCAATCGCGCAGCCCCGCGACGATCCCGCGTGCCGCCCCCCCGGCCCCGAGCACCGCCACCTCGATGCCGGCCAGGTCGGACCGCGAGCAGCCCATGCCCGCCGTCAGGGCGTCCAGCGCTCCGGCATAGTCGGTGTTGTGAGCGCGTACGCGGCCGTCCCGGAAAGTGAGCGTATTGACCGCCCCGATCCGCTCGGCCAGCGGCTCGATCTCGGCCTGCCGCTGGCGGGCGAACTTCAGGGCGTTGGCCTTGTGGGGAATGGTCACGCTGCAACCGGCCAGTCCGAACCACGGCCGGGCGAGAGCCTCACGGAGGAAGTCCTCGAAATGCTCGTATGTGGGCTCGATCAGAAGGGGCACATACACGGCATCGAGGCCGGCGGCCTCGAACGCCGGGTTGTGGATCGCCGGGCTCATCGAGTGGCCGACCGGATATCCGATGACGCCATACACGGCCGTCTCCAGGCTCAGCGCATCCCAGCGGTAGAGCCGTTTCAGCTCGTCGATCGTGAGCTGCCCCGGAGCGGACTCCCGCCCGCGTTCAAGCGAGGCGAACGTACCGAAGGACCGGGGAAACCGCTTGGCCAGGATCCGCGTGATTACGCCGGCGTCTCCCATCGCCACGGCGATGACCGGCTTTATGTTGGCGTACATCAGGTCGAACAGCTCGAAGCACTCGCTGATGTGCCGGGCGGTGAAGGCGACCTTGACGACCTGGCATTCCTCCATTGTGTTCATCCGCTCGATCAGGCGGGCCAGGTCGCGCGGCCGCCCCTGAAAGTCGTGTGCTGAGAGAATCAGGAAACGCGAGGCGCAGTGCGGTCGGATCTCCGTCTCCAGAAGGTCTTGTGACCGGACCCAGGTGTCCAGTTCGAGGTCGATCGCATCGGCGCCTTCGACGACCTGCCGAAGCCGGTCGATCCTGGTAGAGTCGTCTGCCTCCCAGACGCCGCCCTCTCGGGGAGATCTCGGAGTCACGAGGAGTTGCAGGTCAGGCGCGGCTCTGCGAATGGCCGCCAGGTCCTCGTGTCGCAAGGGCGGCAGGTAGTCCAGCCGCAACTCGACCATGTCGGCTCCGCACTCCCGGGCGCGGCAGCAGTCGGTCAGGACCTGCTCCTTCGTAGACGAGGTGATGGGGACGATCAGCCTGGCCATGGTGCGAGAGTATACCACCGCTTGCGCCATGCCCTTGTTCCGCACCCCGCGCTTGCGCCCTGGATCACCATCATCGCCTTGTGTCCCGGTAGCCAACGGCCGGCCTTGCTGCCGATGCGGGCCCATATACCCCCGATTGCTGAAATGCCGCCGATCTGGTGGTCCTGGCGCCGGCCTTGGGGGAGGCACCGGCCACCGGGCCCGCCACGTGAGGCCGTGGGCCCCGGCCTCAGCCTTTGCCGGTCGGACCCGAGAGGCACCCCCCTTGGGTAGCCGTCAATCAGTCCTAACGTACAGGGCGTACCGGGTGGCTGGCCGGGAGGAGGCGAAAGCGATGGACGTAGACCGCCCCTCGGGAACCCTCAGATCCACGTCCTCCACGACGCCGGCCGGTGCGCCTTGTTCATCGAAGAACTCGCACCGGAGTTTAACCTCTTGGGTACCCCTCTTGCTCGTCATCACGAAGCGCACCCGTAGCTCCCGGCCGGGAAGGGTTCCCGCTTGAACATCCAGCAGCAGTATCCGGCCGATGAGCTTGGCACCTTCCAGATACACCACGCCATGAGGGGCCTCCATCCGGAGCACGCCTGTCCGCGATGGGGGCTGCGCCTTGGCTTGTCCCGTCGGGGGCGACGAGGGACGCCCGGCCCTCACACGTTCCGCGGCCGGTGCTGCCGGCTCAGGCGCAGGTTCTGGCTGTGGCAGCCGAGTATCCGGACGCGGCTGACGTGGGTCGGGTAGCCCCGGATGGTCGCTGGGCCGGCTTGCGAGCGCGGCAGGCAGCAGATGGGTCACGGTGTACGCGATCGTTCCGTCCCGAGGATCGACCAGCTCCAGAACCAACCGCGGTCCCCGGCCCGGCTGGCGGCGATCGGCCGGTTCCCACGTCGCCCGCGCATCAAGCACCGCCGCCGACCGGCGGAGCTGGTCGGAGATATCGGCGTTCGGCGGGTAGAAGCGGACCAGCGAGCCGCTGTTCCGATTGATCGCTTCGCCCAGGTACGTCCCCATGGCCGCAGTTTCCCGCGCCGCGAGTCCCTGAAGCCCCACCATCGTGGGTCCGCAGATCGTGAGGCGACCGTCCCCCCATTGCCGCATCCGCCACCCTTCCACCTCCCGCGCGAACGTAGCGGCGGCAGCCTCGAGTTGATCGGGCGTCGGACAGGACACGCCGGGGCTTCCCGACGGCTTGTCAGGTCGTCGTGGTCCTCCTCCCCGGCATCCGGCCAGGGCCAGCCCCGCGCACACCATTGAAATCGCAACCTTCGGGCACATCGCGATGATGATATTCGCCGCTCGCAGACGCGCCGGCAAGTCGCGGGACCGCTGACCCTGGGGCGGCCGAATCCGCTCGGAGCCGGCCCGGCAGTAATCCACGGCAGGCTTTTTTCCGAGGATTGTCTCGGGCAGTTGCGGACCCCGGCCGACCTGCTCCGGGCCCCTTGGTCCCGCACGGATATCGGCCTCACTCCGGTTTCGCACATGCTCCCGGGCGGGGTATAATAACGTAGTCATTCGCGCAGGGACATGTGTCGCGTCTTCTCGTAAGACTCGCGTTCGGAGGAAAGGCGGCGTGAGAAGCGGGGGTCTGCGGACGGCAATCCTCTGGGTGGGCGTCGTTGCGGCTGCGTCACACAGCCTCGCCGATCCGGTCGCCCCGGGCGTGACGTACACCCAGCACAACCTGGAGGGGCCGGTCCGCGTGCACGTCCTCGCGGTCGATCGCGTGCGATCGGAGTACGCTTTCGAAATCGGCTGGGCCCAGGGCCGGCGCGGCTTTACGCAGCGGGCCAAAGTCAGCGAAATCGCTTCCCTCTATCATCGGCCGCCCGATTGCGAAGTCCTCGCTGCGGTCAACGCCTCCGTGTTCGAATCGACCGGCTCGGCGATCACGGGCGTCACAGCCTCGGGCGGCGAACTCCTGAGTCGGCCCAGCGGTGCCAACGAGACTTTCGTTTTCGGCCCTTCGCGCGTCCCGCTCATCGTCGAAGCCGTGGCTCACGTCAACGGCATCGTCACATTTCCCAGCGGGGCGACCGTGCCGCTTCACCAGTACAATCAGCCGGCCGCCGCGGGCAAGGTGACGGCGTACACGCCCGCCTGGGGCCCCACGACGGGCACCTCCGTCGAGGGGGTCGAGCTCGTGCTCGAAAACGTCAGTTATCCGATTCGGGGCGATAAGGAGGTGGCCGGGATCGTCGCGGCCGTACGCACCGGGAGCGCCTCCAGGAACAACGCCATTCCCGACGGCGGCATGGTGCTGAGTGCTCAGGGGGCGCCCGTCGACCGCATCGTCCAGAACCTTCGTGCCGGTGACCGCGTCCGAGTCCGGTTTGACACCTCCGCCGAGGAACTGAACAACGCCGATCTGGCCGTTACCGGGATCGGCTGGCTTGTGCACAACGGGGCGCCGAACATCGACAACTGGCTCCGGTATGCCAGCTCGCTCGTTGACAGCCGCAACCCGCGGACCATTGTCGCCTGGAACAACACGCAGTTGTTTCTGGTCGTGGTCGACGGACGCAGTGCCGCCAGCGTCGGCATGTCGTTCGCGGAGGCCGCCGAGTTCCTCATCGCCGGGCTGAATGCCACGGAGGCCGTCAACCTGGACGGCGGGGGCTCGTCCACGATGGTGGTCGGCGGAAGCGTTCGCAACTCGCCCGCGGACGGAGCGGAGCGCCCCGTCGCCAATGCCCTCCTGCTCGTCCGTCGCCGCAGGCCGCTCGAGCTCCCGTTCTTCGATCCGTTCGGCCCGCAGGGTCGTCTGGCCGGCTGGGACGACAAGTTCGCGTTCAACGGCGTCGTTCCCTTCTCGCCGGCCGCGCCCGAAGGTGACGGATACGTCATCGAAGTGATGGCCGCCGAGGGCGTCGAGACGGTCCGCCGCGGCTGCCTGGCCGACGCCGACTACTGGGTGGAGGCCGACGTGTTCTGCGAGTACCGGCCGGGCGTCCGCGCGCACGGCTTCGAACGATACGGCCTCTTTGCACGGGACAACGGGAACGGCGCCTTTGACACGGACGCGTTCGGCGGCGGAAACTGCTATGCCTTGACGTATGATTCGAACGACGGCCGTATCCGCGCGGGCGTCATCGTCAACGGCCTCTTCACGGACTTCCTCGAAAACAGTCGGATTTACGAGACCAGCACGGCCTGGCGGAGGCTCCGGATCGAGTGCACGGGCACCTCCATCGGGTATTACGTGGACGGCCGGCGGATCGCGACGGCCCTGGATACGACCCATCCCCGCGGGTACTACGGCCTGGCCCATCACGAGTACTTCGGAGCGAACGGCTACGCTCGCGGCACCCGGGCCGACTGTCTTCGCGCCGGACGGACCGGTCCGGCCCCCGGCCACACTCCCTACTTCGGGCGCCCCTTTGTGATTCCGGGGCTGATCGAAGCGGAGGCGTACGACATCGGCGAGTTCGGGGGGGCTTGGTATGATCGAACGGCCGGCAACGCCGGCGGTCTGCTGCGCAGCGACGACGTGGACATAGAGTCGTGCGTCGATGATCGGGGCGGTTTCAACGTCGGATGGTTCGATCGCGGCGAGTGGCTTGAGTACACGATGCATGTGCCGCAGAGTGGTCCATACGACATCCGTTTGCGCGTCGCGGCCCTTGCGGAGGCCCGCGTGCGGCTGGAGCTCGATGGGCGCCCCCTGACGGGCCCCTATACCATCCCCGCCACCGAGGGACGGCAGAACTGGACGACGGTCACCATCCCGCAGGTGACCATCGAAGCGGGCGACTGGCGGGTCCTGCGGGTGGTCTCCGAAGCGGGACCGTGGGGACTCAACTACATCGAATTCACCGAGGCGACGCCCACGCCCACAGCGGCTACGGCCCCCGATCCGCCCGATGGTGCTGCGGATGTGGACGTCAACGTACGACTTCGATGGAAGCCGGGCCAGCGGGCGGAATCGCACGACCTGTACTTCGGGACGGTTAGCCCCGGTGCGTTCGTGGCCAACCAGGTCGGCACATCCTTCGAACCGGTACGTCTTGAGCCCGGCACGACCTACTTCTGGCGGGTCGATGAGGTAAGCGCGGCAGGCGTGATCCCAGGCCCCGTCTGGCGGTTCACCACCCGTCAGCAGCCACCGGGGGCCACCGCCCACCCCGAGCCGGGCGACTATGCCACAGATGTCCCCACGCGCATCCGGCTTCGGTGGAGCCCGGGGGCGGCGGCCAGGTCGCACGCGGTCTATCTGGGGGCTCTATCACCCGGCGAATACCGGGGCACGGTTGCCGGGACGTCATTCGAGGTCTCCGGTCTGTTCCCGGGTACGACCTACTATTGGCGCGTGGATGCGATGAACGACGCAGGCGTTACGCCTGGGGCCGTCTGGCTGTTCAGAACTCGCTACGCGCCGGCGGACTTCGATCGGGACGCGGATGTGGACTTGGCAGACTTCGCGGAGCTTCGGCGGTGCTTCAATGGCGAGCACCGGCCTCCAAAGGGGCCTGACTGCGCCGATCAGGACATGGACGCTGACGGGGATGTGGATCTGGCAGACTTCACATCGTTTCAAAAATGCTTTAACGGATCGGATCGCCCTGCCGAGTGCCGAGACTGATCAACGCCTGTAATCCACTTTGCGGTAACGGGTTACGATACCAGATCGGTCCGGCATGGGTGCGACACCCGCCAAGGCGGTCACAAGTCACAACTCCAAAGTGGGTTACGTGCGTGCCATCCTTTAGCTCGACACGGCCTTCCAGAGCTTTGAGGGGAGCCAGATCACAGGGTCCAAAAAAGGCTTGCTCACCGAAACTTGTTGCAGTAGTATAAGTTGCGAACGTTGGAAGCTTGGACTACGACGCGTCGAGTAGGTTGCCCAAGTCGGAGTTATCCAAGGATACAGGTTTCCGCGGTATCACAGGCTGGTGAGGCGTCGAGCCCGAAGGCTGAAGCCTCCGGCGTACAGGGGTGGATGATGGCCACGATCACGAAGAAGGAACTCATCGATCGAATCGCCGAGAAGTCCGGCAGCAAGCGGGTCATCGTCAAGCGGATTATCCAGAGCTTCCTCGACGAGATCATTGATGAGCTCGGGCAGGGTAACCGGCTGGAGTTTCGCGACTTCGGCGTATTCGAGAGCAAACAACGCGCGGCTCGCACGGCTCAGAATCCGAAGACGCTTGAGCGCGTCCAGGTTCCGCCCAAACGAACCGTCAAGTTCAAGGTTGGACGGCTCATGAAGGCGAGGCTTCACGCTGCCCCGGCCAACGAACTCCGCGAGACGCCGCCGGTCCGAACGACCGGGGCCAGTCCCACGGTGTGAAGCCGATCAATCCCTTGGGGGCTGCCCGTTGGGTATCCTGTGAAGCCTCCATGTGCGCCTCCGAGCCCCGCTGTTGAATCTCATGTCCATCGCAGACATTACTCAAGAGCCGCCGCGACTGACGCTGGCGCAACTCCCGACCCCGCTTGTGCACCTGCCCCGGCTCTCAAACGAGATCGGCGGGCGGGCCCTCTGGGTCAAACGCGACGACCTGACGGGCCTCGAACTGAGCGGTAACAAGGTGCGGAAGCTGGAGTACGTCATCGCGGAGGCCACCCGGGCCGGCGCTGACACCCTCATTACCGAAGGTGGAGTTCAGTCGAACCATTGTCGGGCCACGGCGGCGGCCGGCGCCAGGTTGGGGATGCATGTTCGGTTGATCCTGCGACAACCGGATGGGCACCCGGCCACGGACGGGAACCTCTTGCTGGATCGGCTCTTCGGTGCGGAGATCGGCTTCGTCGCGTTGGAGGAATGGCGCCAACGCCGGGCCGAGATCGTGGAAGGTGTGCTCCGTGAGCTGGGGGACCGCGGTCGCCGGCCCTACTACTTTCCCGTGGGGGCATCCACCCCTTTGGGCGTCTGGGGCTATATCCGCTGCATGGCCGAACTGCGGCAGCAGATGGCGCAAGAAGGCATCGACCGTGCGGAGATCGTGTGCGCGGTGGGCAGCGGCGGCACGCTCACGGGGCTCATGGTCGGCAGGGCCCTACTGCGGATGGAGCGCTGCCGCATCTGGGGCGTCCCGGTTTGCGAGGACGCGAGTTATTGGGAGCGGGAACTGCGCCGCCTGGAGCGGGAAACCGTTGTCGCGTATCGGCTTGCGGTCGAAGAGCAGGATACCCCGATCCGTCTGATCGACGGCTTCGTGGGGCCGGGCTATGCGGTCCCGTATCCGGAGGACTTGCAGGCCATACGCCTGGCGGCGCAGAGAGCGGGGTTGCTCCTCGATCCGGTGTATACGGGCAAGGCCTTCGCGGGCCTGCTGCATGCGGCAAGGAGCGGTCTCTTCGAACGCGATGCGGCGGTGGTCTTTGTACACACTGGGGGCGTCTTCGGCCTGTTCCCGCAACGGGAGGCCGTGTGGTCGCATCAGGCGCGGGCCACCCCTTGACCCGATCCTCCGAAGGTGATACCTAATCAGGTGGCCACGGACCGCTCAAAGGTCCGGCCGCGCGGATGTGGCGGAATTGGCAGACGCGCAAGGTTCAGGTCCTTGTGGGCGATAAGCCCGTGGAGGTTCGACTCCTCTCATCCGCAGTCTTGACGACCGTGCCGTGGCATCGGCACGGTCGTCCTGCATTCCAAGGCATGGGGAGCGGGGCAACCGTGCCCGGCTCGATGCGGCAGAGCCCGGCCTACCCCCGCGAAAGGGCGGGCACTCGGCCGGTGATCTTCCCTCGGATCCATGGCCGTCTGTTCGACCCCGCATTCCTTGTCTGATTACCGTTGCCGGCAGGCACGCCGCCCCCCATAATCCGCGTACCTCGATATCGGCGGCGGCGAGGGCACGGCGCTCGAAAGAGCGGCCGCAGGGATTTCCGGTTGGGCGGTGGCTGTCCTGGCGGCGGGATGCATCCTCGGGTATCGGGTGCTCGAACCGGCCCATCAGCGCCGCACGGGGTGTGCCGGTATCCGGCCTGTATCACGTGAAGCAAGACTGGCGGTGCGGCTGGTGGCCGGAGGGGCACGGGTCCTACCGCCGCTAGTGACTGGGTTGGGTCACGGCCTGTGCCTTGGCGGGCCGCCAACGCTTCGACTGCGGAGCCATGAACAGGCGGCCCCCAAAGGGAGGGCGGGGTTCCAGGCGGTTTCCTGATTCTCGGCCAGTTTCCGCAGTCGATCGTCGTCCCGATGGATTGGACGACATCGGCGAGCCCGTGCGGCTGGGCGAGTTCCCGGCACCAGAAGGGCGGCTGAACTCACCGGGGGACGACCGCGTGTGGGCCGACAGCGGGGAGTCGAGAAGTCTGAGCGCGTCGGAGCGGATTCTGCGTCTGGTTTATGCAGGCAGGAATCGATCATGCCGGATGACTTTGTCGTAGCGCCGGATCTCGGGCAGATCGAGGACGAGGTTCTCGAAGCGCTCGAGAACGACAATGCCGCGCGGATCCGTGAGATTCTCGGCCACCTTCATCCGAGCGACGCGGCCGAGCTGATCTCGCGCCTGCCGTTCTCGGAACTGCGCGTGGCCGTCTTCCGCGAAGTACCCGACGAACAGGCGGGGGATGTTCTCGACCTGCTGCCCGAGGCCGTGCGCAGCGATCTGGTGGAGGGGCTTTCCACGAGCGAACTGATCGAGGCGGTCGCCGAGATGGCGCCCGATGACGCGGCCGACCTCGTCACCGAGCTGGAGCCCGAGGCCCGCGAGGAGGTGCTCGAGCACATTCCCGCGGCGCAGTCGGAAGAGATCCGGGAGCTGATGCAGTATCCGCCGGACACGGCCGGCGGCCTGATGACCCCGCGTTATACCGCGCTGCGCTCCGACATGACCGTCGAGCAGGCCGTGGAGACGCTGCGGCGACTGGCCGACTCCGATCAGGAGATCATCTACTACGCGTACGTCGTGGACGATCGGGAGCGACTGCTGGGCGTGCTGTCGTTGCGGGATCTGCTCCTGGCTCGTTCCCACCAGCGGGTCGCGGATGTGATGAACCCGAACGTCCTGAGCGTGGACGTGATGACGGATCGGGAAGAGGTCGCACGGATGTTCGATCGTTACGACTTCCTCGCGATCCCCGTGGTGGACGCGGAGAAACGGCTGCTGGGGGTGGTCACCGTCGATGATGCCATCGAGGTGATGCAGAACGAACAGTCGGAGGACGTGCAGAAGATGGGCGGCGTCCAGGCGCTCGAGGAGCCCTACATGTACGCCTCCATCGGTCATCTGGTTCGCAAGCGGGGACTGTGGCTCTCCGGGCTTTTCATCGGTGAGATGCTGACGGCTTCCGCGATGGCCCATTACGAAGATGAGATCGCCCGGGCCGTGGTCCTGGCGCTGTTCGTTCCGCTGATCATCTCCAGCGGGGGCAACAGCGGCTCGCAGGCCTCGACGCTGGTGATCCGGGCGATGGCACTCGGAGAGGTCCGGGCGGCGGACTGGTGGCGCATTCTCCGTCGGGAGCTCGCGTGCGGAGGGTTGCTGGGGCTGTTGCTGGGGTTCATCGGGTTCGTGCGCGTGCACCTCTGGCAGTACCTGGGCTGGGTGGACTACACGCCGCACTATCACCTGGTGGGTCTTACCGTGGCCTTCTCTCTGGTGGGCGTTGTCCTGTGGGGCACGCTGGTGGGCAGCATGCTGCCCCTGCTGCTGCGACTGCTTCGACTGGATCCGGCCGCGATTTCGGCCCCCTTCGTGGCCACGTTGGCCGACGTGACGGGGCTGGTAATCTACTTCTCCGTCGCTACGCTCATCCTGGGCGGGACGCTGCTCTGATGGCCCGTCGCCCGGACGCCGTGCGCCGACCCGCCCGCGGTGCCGGACGTGGCGGTTGCGATGCGCGGCGGCCGTTCGCGCATGAACGCTACCGGGCCGACGAGGGGCCGATCGAGCGGGGCTGTGACTGTCCGGCGTGCATGGGGTTTTCGCGGGCGTACATCCGCCATCTGTTCGGGGTCGAGGAGATGCTGGGGCCGATCCTGGTTT
>Ga0209162_1000172_pt1 | contig 70978 bp, 55 predicted proteins | sample YNPNPMetaG_FD_187121 | JGI IMG/M metagenome (GOLD analysis project Ga0209162, IMG submission 187121) | Anoxygenic and chlorotrophic microbial mat microbial communities from Yellowstone National Park, USA - YNP NP MetaG (SPAdes) (version 2) ...
ATCGCGCCCGCTGCCATAAAAGCGAAGATCAGGATGCTGGCGACGATAAAGCGAAGCGGATCGGCATTGTACATCTGCACAATCCAATCCCGAAGGGAATCGCCAAACAGTTGCACTGCGTTCGCAATGATGAAAGCAGTGATGGCAATGATTGACGCCACCCCCACATATGGTGGAAACTTCGATGTGCGCATGCCTATGCTCCTCAGGTCCAATCGCAAAAGAGCGACCTCGGCATCATGATAACCGTCGGGATGCTCCCCGGCTCGTTGGTGGCTGCCGTCGGGCTGAACCCTTCGGCTAGTGCCTAGCGCAGCCGGCCTGCGCCGGCAGCCGTCGGGGTGATGGTCTTTGAGCAATGCATCCGCTATGCCAGTCTAGCCGTCGGGCTAAAGCCCTCGGCTAGCGCTCAGCGAAGCCGGCCTGCGCCGGCTCGTCCAGCCCGCGCAGGAGGCAGCGCCGGTTGCGCGGCGGCGCGTTCAGGGGCGAGGAGGATGGGACCGGAGCGTCAGAGAGACGCCGCAGGCTCGTGAGCGCCGGAGCGCTTCCTGTTGCGCTGAGCGGCAATCTACAATCTACAATCCGCAATCTACAATCTACAACGGCATCGTCGGTCATTGTCGTATCGCTGCGATTCAGAAGTCCTCTGCTCGCGTGCAAGCATAGCAAAGCCCTGCTACTGCAAGCGTACGACGTTGATACCGGAGATACGGCGCCGGAAGCGCAGGCAACTTGCCTGATCAGGACCCCGCGGGCGGGACGTCCGCGCTCCCGGGGGAACCCAACGGGTATTCACGCTAAGGCATGGTTCAAAACCTGCGGTTTGCGCTTGACCGTCTGGCGGGGAAGTGTGGAGGGGCCAGGCCCCTCCACACCCTCCCCTGTGGTCCCGTGTCGAGGCGAACTGTCACGTGGGTTTGAACCATGCCTGAGGCGATGGTTCACCCCTCCAGCCGCTCCAGTTCATCAATCAACTGCCCGTAGGTATCCATCGCCGCCTGCACCGGGGCCGGCGTGGTCATGTCCACGCCGGCGTCGCGCAGCAGCTCAATCGAGGGCCGCGAGGAGCCGCTGCGCAGGAAGGTGATGTAGCGCTCCACCGCCGGCTGGCCCTCATTGATGATCTGCCGGCTCAGCGCCAGGGCCGCCGAGAGGCCCGTGGCGTACTGGTAGACGTAGAAGTTGTAGTAGAAGTGGGGGATGCGCGCCCACTCGAAGCCGATCTCGTCGTCGAGCGCGAGCGTGGGGCCGTGGTACTTCGCCACCAGATCGTAGTAGCGCGCCGTGAGGGTCTCGGTGGTCAATGGCTCGCCGGCCTCGACCAGTTCGTGCATCATCAACTCGAAGCTGGCGAACATCGTCTGGCGAATGATCGTCCGCCGGATGTCCTCGATCTGCTGCACCAGCAAGCGCCGGCGCAGGGCCTCATCGTCGCGGTGCTTGAGCAGGTAGTCGGTGAGCAGGGCCTCGTTGAGCGTCGAGGCCACCTCGGCCACGAAGATGGTGTAGTTGCCGTAGACGAAGGGCTGGCTCTTGCGCGTGAAGTAGGAGTGCATCGAGTGGCCCAGTTCGTGGGCCAGGGTGAAGGCATCATCGAGCTGGTCCTGGTAGTTGAGCAGGATGTAGGGCGGGGTGGAGTAGGACCCGCCGCTGTACGCGCCGCTGCGCTTGCCCACGTTCTCGTACACGTCAATCCAGCGGCTGCCGAAGGCCTGCCGCAGGGCCGCGGCGTACTCCGGGCCGAGGGGCGCGAAGGCCGCCTCCATCAGCGCGGTGGCCTCGGGGTAGGGCACGGTCAGCGTCACATCGGGCACGGGCTGGGCGTACAGGTCGTAGACCCGCAACTCGTCGAGGCCCATCAGCCGCTTGCGCACCTCCATGTAGCGGTAGTTCGTGGCGAGATTGGCCTCCACGGTGGCGATCAGGTTGTGGTACACCTCCAGGGGGATCTCGTTGGGCGCCAGGGCCGCCTCCAGCGCCGAGGCGTAGTTGCGCATGCGCGCCTCGATCACATGGGTGCGGACGGCCGCCCCCAGGGTGGTGGCAAGCGTGTTGCGGAAGGGCCGGAAGGCTCCGAAGTAGCTCTTGAAAGCGTCACGGCGCACGCGCCGGTCGGGACTCTCGATGAAACGTCGGTAGCGGGCGTGGGAGAGTTGCACCGGGTTGCCCTGCTCGTCGGTGATGCTGGGGAAGCTCAGGTCCGAGTCGATCAGCATCTCGAAGGTCTCGTAGGGCGCGCGGGTGATGTCGCTGAACTGCGCCAGCACGTGCTCCACCTCCGCCGAGCGGACGTGCGCCCGCCGCCGGTTGAGCTTTTCCAACTCGTAGCGGTAGAGCTGCAACGCGGGCGTCGCGGCCAGCCACTCGTCGAGGGTGGCCGCGGGCACGGCGAGGATCTCTGGCTCGATGAAGGCCATGGCCGCGGCGACGCGCGCGGCGAAGGAGCCGGCGCGCTCCTGCAGGGCCTGCCCGACCGGATCAGTGGCGTCGGTGTCCTTGCGGTGCGAGGCGTAGATGTAGAGGGCGTAGAGCCGCTGGCCCACCTCGTCGCGCAGGGCCAGCACCCGCGCCAGGTGTTCGGGGCCCTGGTTCAGGCTGCCCTGCAGGGCGGCGAGTTGCCGCGCCTGCTCCTCCACCGCTGCCAGTTCCTGTTCCCAGGCGGCCACATCGGGAAACACCACGCTCAGATCCCAGGTAAACTCGACCGGCGCCTCGGCGCGGGTGGACACGTTTTGGGGTGCGGTTGTCATGCGCTGCGCTCTCCTTCATCGTAACGATACTAATCCTACGCGGACGGTAATGAACGTTGATCCATAATGAAAATCAGGTTGTTCCTGGGAGAGCGCAGCCCGCCCAGACCCTCCCACCGGGTGGGGAGATGGGGAAACCCGGTGGCCCCATGCCCCTGCTTAAGGGCCAGGCCCTCCCACGGGCGGGGGTACGGGGAAACCCGGTTTCCCCAGACCCCCGCGTGAGGGCCAGGCCCTCCCACGGGCGGGGGTACGGGGAAACCCGGTTTCCCCATGCCCCTGCGTGAGGGCCAGGCCCTCCCAGACCCTCCCGCGGGCGGGCGCGTGGGGCAACCCGGTTTCCCCATCCCCCCGCGTGAAGGCCAGGCCCTCCCACGGGCGGGGGTCTGGGGAAACCAGGTTTCCCCAGACCCCTTTCCGAGAGCTTATGTTCACGTTCAAAGATTTGATATTACTCAAACAGCAACTGCTCCAGGCGATCCACGAAGCGCGCCAGCACGCCAAAGGCCCGCTCCATCGGCTCGGGGGCGCGCATGTCGATCCCGGCCAGTTGCAGGGCCTCCAGCGGGTAGCGCGAACCACCCGCGCGCAGGCAGTCCAGGTAGCGTTCCGCGGCCCCGGGCTCGCCCTGCAGCACCCTGTCGGCCAGGGCATTGGCCGCGGCGATACCCGAGGCGTACTGGAAGACGTAAAAGGCGCTGTACAGGTGCGGAAACTGGGCCCAGGCAATGCCGTTCCGCGCCGGTTCGACGCGCACCGCCGGCCCGTAGCCGCGGGCGAAGAGGCCCGCCAGCACCTCGATCATCCCGTCGGCGGTCACCGGCTCGCCATCTTCGACCCAGGCGTGGACCTGTTGCTCGAACTGCGCGAGGATGGGCATGAGGAACAGGTAGCGGTGAAAGTTGTGCATCGCCTCCTCGAGGATGGCGATTTCCACCTCTCGCGCCGGACCCTGGGCAAGCAGATGCCCCCGCAGCAGGGCCTGGTTGAAGTTCGAGGCCACCTCGGCAACGAAGGTGGAGTAGTCGGCATACACGGGCATCTGGGCGTGGTTGGCCAGCCAGGAGTGCATCGAGTGGCCCAGTTCGTGGGCCAGGGTGCTCACCCCGTTGAGGGTGCCATCGTAGTTCAGCAAAATGAACGGGCGCGTGTCGTAGCTGCCCGAGGAATAGGCCCCGCTAGTCTTGCCGCGGTTGGGATACACGTCCACCCAGCGCTCGCGGGTCAGCCCGGCCCGCGCCACCGCCGCGTATTCGGCCCCTAGCGGCTCGACGCTGGCGCAGACCAGCTCGACCGCCCGCGGGTAGGGCACGTGGTAGGTCGGCGCGAGCGGCGCGAAGATGTCGCACGGCGCCATCGCCTCTAACCCCAGGGCGCGCCGGCGGATGTCCCAGTAGCGGTGCCAGAGCGGCACATGGCGGTTGCACGCCGCGATCACGTTGTCGTACACCGCGCGGGGGAGATTGTCGCGGTCCAGGCTGGCGCTCAAGGTGTCGGCGTAGCCCCGCGAGCGGGCCAGGAACACATCAGCCTTGACGCTCGCGGCATAGATCGCGCCGAAGGTATTCTTGAAGGCCAGGAAACCGTCCTGAAACTGTTCCCAGGCGCGCTGGCGCAGGGCGCGGTCAGGGCTCTGCAACAACTCCTCGATCGTGCCCGGCGCCACCTCGTGCCGCGCGCCAGCGCTGTCCTCCGCGGCGGCGAAGCGCAGGTCGCTCTCGGCCAGCATGAGGTAGGCGCTGTAGGCGGCGCTGAGCGGCTCGCCCGCCCGCGCCAGGAGTTGCTCGATCTCCACCGGGCGCACGTGGGGCGCGCGCCGGCGCAGGTTCTCGAAGTAGTGCCGGTAGGGAAGCAGATCCGGCCCGGCGGCGATCAGCACCTCCAGCCGTTCCGGGGCAAGGGCCAGCAACTCCGGCTCGGCGAATGCGGTGGCCGCGCCGAGCCGGGCAGAGAGGCTGAGGGCGCGCTCGCGCAGCGCCGCCGCGGCCTGGTTGGTGGTATCCTCATCGAAGCGCATATGCGCGTAGGCGAAGAGCCGGCCCATCATGACCCGCAAGGTGTCGGCCAGCCGCAGCCAGGCGAGCAACACTTCCGGGGCCTCCCCCAGGCGCCCCCGGTAGCCGGCGACCGCGTCCAGTTGCGCCTCGAAGGCGCGCGCGTCAGCCTCCCAGGCCGCCTGGTCGGGGTAGATGCTGGCGAGATCCCATGTATATTCAACCGGCGCCTCGGCGCGATCGGGGAGCGTCACGGTCATTGGTGGTCCTTTCTCAGGCAATGGTCGGGTCAGGAATAGATCACCCGGGCATTATACCCGCGCCGCGTGGCCGGCGCCAGTAGCGCGGAGCGCGTGCCTGTTCACACCCGGGGGCATAATGAGTTTTAGGCATGTTTCACGTGGGGAAACCCGGTTTCCCCACACGTCTGCGCGCGGGCGACGCCCGCCCACACCCTCCCGCAGGCGGGGGAATGGGGGAACCGGGTTTCCCCAGACCCCTGCTCGAGCCGCAGTACGTTGCAACGAAGGGGCCTGCCCTCTCCCCAGATCTCCCCCGCCGGGGGCGGGAACCCGGCTCCTCCCCCCGGCGGGGGTAGGCTGGGAGGGGGCAGCACGCTGCGAACGGTGTTCACCTCAGCCGTCCATGCGATTCGCGCACAACGCCCGATGAACATACGGTTGTTCCTGGGAGGGCTGCGCCCTCCCAGACCCTCCCGTAGGTCGGGGCCCGGGTGCGCGGGCCTCCGGCCCGCATCCGCAAGGGGATAACAGGGTTCTCCTGGGAGGGCGTAGCCCTCCCAGACCCTCCCGCGGGCGGGGGTATGGGGAAACCCGGTTTCCCCACATCCCTCCTCCGAGGGCCTATGTCCACGTTAGACGAAACCATGCCCCAAAACCCGCTATAATGGCCCAACCACATCCTGCCCGAACGGAGCGCGGCATGGCGGAAACACTGGTGCTGGGGATCGACCAGGGCGGCAGCGGCACGCGCGCCGTGCTGCTGGATCGGGCTGGAACGGTGCGCGGCTACGGGTATCGCTCCGTGGCCCGGCTCTACCCCCGGCCCGGCTGGGTCGAGCAACGCCCCGCCGCCGTGGCCCGCAGCGCGCGCGAGGCCCTTGATGAGGCGCTGGCGCGCGCCGGCTGCGACCCCGCCGCCATCGTCGCCTGTGGCATCACCTCGCAGCGCGACACCGTGTTCGCCTGGGATGCCCGGAGCGGGCGCCCGATCGGGAACGCTATCACCTGGCAGGATCTGCGCACCGCGCCCCTGGTGGAGGAACTAAACCACTGGGAGCATGCCGCCGAGCGTCGCGCCCGCCTGGGCCAGTTCCCCGGCTCCTACTGTTCGGCCATGCACATGGCCTGGCGCATGCGCCACGACCCGGCCTTCCGCCGGGCCGCCGAGCGCGGCTGCCTGCGCGTCTCGCTCAGCGCCGGCTGGCTCCTCCAGGCTCTCGGCCAGCCCGCCGGGCACGCGCTCGACTATTCCCTGCTCCAGGCCATGACCGTCTTCGATCCGCGGCGCCGCGCCCTCTGGGACGAGTGGGTGGACCACCTGGGCCTGCCGCGCGCGGCCCTGCCCGCCCCGCGCCCGACCCTGCATCGCTTCGGCACGCTGCGCATCGGCGACACCGACGTGCCCGTGACGGCCATGATCAGCGACCAGCAGGCCGCCCTCTTCGGCTACGACTGCCGCGCGCCCGGCCAGGCCGTCGCTACCCACGGCACCGCCTCGTTCGTCAACGTCGTCGCCGGCCCCGTGGCCCCGCCCCAGGGCATCTGCAAGACTTACCTGGCATGGGAACTCAATGGCGCCCCCACCTACGCCCTCGAAGCCGATATGACCGTCACCGGCGCGGTGGTGCGCTGGCTGAGCCAGATGCGCCTGATCCGCCGCGCTGGCGACCTCGACGCCCTGGCGCGGGCCACGCCCCACAGCGACGGCGTGGTGTTCATCCCCGCTTTCACCGGCCTGGGGGTGCCCAGCGAGGACCGCAGCGCCCGCGGCGCGATCGTTGGCATGACCCTGGGGACCACGCCCGGCCACATCGCCCGCGCCTTCTTCGAGGCCATCGGCTGCCAGTTGCGCGCCATCCTCGACGTGATGGAAGCCGAAGGCGGCATGCGGATTGACGAACTGCGCGTCGGCGGGGGCCTGGCCCGCAGCGACGCCGCCTGTCAGATCCAGGCCGACCTGGCCGGCGTGCGCATCGTCCGCGCCGCCGACACCGAAACCAGCGCGCGCGCCGCGGCCCTGCTGGCCGGCCTCGGCGCGGGGGTGTGGTCCACCCTGGAGGACCTGCCGCGCCTGCTCGACCAGGGCGCGCAGACCTTCGAACCGCGCCTCGCGGCCCCCGCGCGGGCCGAGTTGCTGGCGCGCTGGCAGCGGGCGGTGGAGTATGCCCGCGGGTGGGCATGCTGAAAATGGGGGAACCAGGTTCCCCCATACCCCCGCCCGCAGGAGGGTCTGGGAGGGCCTCGCCCTCACGCAGGGGTAGGGGGCAACCGGGTTTCCCCATTCCCCCACCCGCGGGAGGGTCTGGGAGGGCGCAGCCCTCCCAGGAACAACCGTATGTTCATTGCGGCGTTGTGCGGCGGAGCCGCATGGACGGCTGAAGGGAGTATGGCTATGATCATAGACGAAGAACTCCAGGCGAAACGCGAGGCGATCCTGCAGCTTTGCGCGACCTATGGCGCGCACAACCCGCGGGTCTTCGGTTCGGTGGCGCGCGGCGAGAGCGACGCGCAGAGCGATGTGGATTTCATCGTGGATCTCGAGCCTGGCCGGAGTCTGTTCGATCTGGGAGGGCTTCAGTATGAGTTGGAACGTCTCCTGGGACGTCCGGTGGACGTCGTGACCGAGCGGGGACTCAAGGCGCGCATTCGGGAGCGGGTGCTGCGGGAGGCTGTGCCGTTATGAGAGAACCAGGAGAGCGGTTGCGCGACATCCTCGAGGCCATCGCGGCCATCGAACGCTATCTTCATCGCGGCAAGGCGGCGTTCGAACAGGATGAGTTGCTGCAAGGCTGGTTCGTCCGCAACTTGCAAATTATTGGAGAGGCGGCACGGGCCATTCCCGAGAATGTGCGCGCCCTGGCCCCCGAAATTGCATGGCCGAAGATCATCGGAATGCGCAACATTCTCGTTCATGGCTACTTCGATATCGACACCGAAATCGTCTGGAAAGCTGCCAGCCATGATACTCCCGCGCTCAAGGCCCGCATCGAGCGCCTCTTGCAGATGCTGGAAAGTCAGGAATGACAATCTTCTGATATGGCCCGCGCAGGCGGACGACCAGCCAACGGTCTAAAGGCGCGACGTCTGTCGCTGGACCACATACCGGATGCAATTCTGAACAATCATCAGCCGCCGGGCTACCCGGCCAATACCGCTTTATGTGACGAAGGCTAACCGGCGCGCGCCAGCACCACGGTGGCAACGGTTGCGCCGCCGATGATCAGCGCCGTCAGCAGCAACAGCCACAGCGGCGCCATCGCGCCCAGGAACGACACGCTGAACATCGAGATCAGCACCGCGCCGGTGACGATCCAGATCGTCATGATGGCAATCAGGCGGTGAAGCGAGGTCATAGGATAGTCTTTCCTTGCCAGCGAGGAGTACCGGCGGGCGATGGTCGCCGTCTACACCCGACGCGCCCTCACGGCCGCCGTCGAGCGGGCCAGGAAAGCCATCTAAGCGCCGCGCAACCGCTGGATCCGACAGATAGGGCTACGTCAACGTCCGTTGATCGTCCGCGCCGTGGACGTAAACGCCTCGGCTACGAACGTGAACATACGCTCTCGGCGAGGGGTGTGGGGAAACCGGGTTTCCCCACACCCCCACCCGGTGGGAGGGTTTGGGAGGGCTACGCCCTCCCAAGAAGGATGTTCATCCCGTCGGTGTGCGGCGGAGCCGCATGGACGGCTGGTGCGAAGGCCACCTGCGTGGCCTGTCGAGCCCGCGCAGGCGGGCTTCGCAGAGGCTCGCCCGCGGCTTCAGTCGCCGGGCGGACGACGTGGACGTAGCCCTATCCGACAGAAGCCCGGGCGCCCCGCCGGGCGCCGACCCGCGTTCACCTCAGCGCCGGATGCTTGCGGTGGGTAAAGATCGCATCCACGGAAATGCCGCTGTGGATGCGCTGGATCACCTCACCCAGCAGTGCGCTGACGCTCAAGACGGTCAACCCCGGCCAGTGTTGCTCGGGCGACAGGGGGAGCGTATCGGTCACCACCACCTCGCGCAGCCCACACTGCCGCAGGCGCTGGGCCGCCCCGCCGGCGAACACCGCGTGGACGCAGCAGGCATAGAGTTCGCGGGCGCCCTCGCGTTCGAGCAGGCGCGCCACCTCCAGGATCGAGCCGCCGGTGGCGATCTCATCGTCAACGATCAGGCAACGTTTGCCGGTGACATCGCCGATCAGATTCAGCGCCTCGGTCGAGGTCAGTGGGCCATCGCGACGCCCGAACTGCTGCGTGCGACGCTTCTCGACGATCGCCAGCGGCGCGCCGATGGCCTCGGCGAAATTGCGCCCGCGCTTGGCAAACCCGACATCGGGCGCCACGACGATCAGATCATCCCAGCCCTTGTCGGCCCAGTAGCGCACCAGCAGATGCATAGCCGTCAACTCATCCATTGGAATGCTGAAAAAGCCCTGGATCTGCCCGGCATGCATATCAATCGTGAGCGCCTGATGCGCGCCGGCGGCCTGGATCATGTCGGCCAGCAGGCGGGCCGTGATCGGGACGCGCGGCTGGTCCTTCTTGTCGGTGCGACCATAGGCGTAGTAGGGGATCACCGCGGTGATGCGCCCGGCGGAAGCGCGCTTGCAGGCATCGAGCAGGATCAGCAACTCCATGATCCGGTCGCTCAGGTTAGGCGTCGAGAGGGATTGGACCACGAATACGTCTTTCTCACGGACGCTTTCGTTGAGCTTGACAAAAATGTTCTCGTTCGCAAACTTGACAATCGTCGCATCGCCCAGCGGTACGCCAACCCGTTCACAGATCGCCTGTGCAAGGGGGATGTTCCCGTTGCCCGAGAAGATCCGCATTTCATCGAAGCGACTGCCCATGGCTCCTCCCTGAAAGCTTGCAAGCTGCCTGATGGTCGTTGAAGCATTCTTCCGCTAGCCGCCCCCTTCCCCATCCCCTCACCCCGTGGGAGGGTCTGGGCGGGCTGCGCCCTCCCAGGAAGAACCTCTGTTCATCCTGTTCGTGTGCGGCGCAGCCGCATGGACGGCTACCGTGAACATACGCTCTCGGAGCGGGGGGTGGGGAAACCGGGTTTCCCCACCCCCTCGCCCGCGGGAGGGTCCGGGAGGGCGCGGCCTTCCCAGGACAACCTTTGCGCATCGCGTTGGGGTGCGGCGCAGCCACATGGACGGCTACCGTGAACATGGTTCGCAGGGTTCAGCCCCCCTCCCAGCCTCCCCCCGCTGGGGGGAGGAGCCAGGTTCCCTTCCCCGGCGGGGGAGGGTCAGGGAAGGGGGCCGTCACCGTGCCCGCGGCGCCGTGGCGCGGGCGGGACGCCCGCGCTCCCGGGCCGTGTGCATCGGGCGTTGAGCGCCATGGGCATGACCGTCCCACGTGACCATGGGGAAACCCGGTTCCCCCAGACCCCCACCCGCGGGAGGGTCTGGCAGGGCTTTGCCCGTGCGCAGGGGAATGGGGAAACCGGGTTTCCCCATCCCCCTGCCCGTAGGGGTCTAGGCGGGCGCAGCCCTCAGGAGTATGAGGAAACCAGGTTTCCCCACGCCCCCGCCCGCGGGAGGGCCTGGCCCTCCAGCAGAGGTATGGGGAAACCGGGTTTCCCCATTGCGCCCCCAGGCGTGCGTTGCGCCTGCGGGGTACATTTCACCGCAGGAGATCGATGAGCGCCTCGCGTTCGAGACGCAGGCCGGGTGGCAGGCCGGGTGTGGCATCTTCGACCGGTTCGTCGGCGATCAGCAGCGCCTGAATGGCCGGGCGCTGGAGCAGCGCGGCCAGGGCCTGCGAAAGACTCAAAGCGACGAGGCGCGGCGAACGCCCGAGACGGTTGCGCTGCGCGAAACCCAGGGCCGCATCGGCGCTCTGAAAGACCAGCAGCAGCCGCAGACGCTGCGCCGCCCCGCCACCCGCGGCTGTGCCAGACGCATCGCCAGCAGTGCGATAGCCATAGAACCGTTGCGTCTGCACCCCCCGAGCGGCCAGGCGCGCCCGCAGCGCCGCCAGGGCCGCCTCGGCGGCTTCGGCGCGGAAGCCCTGCGCGCGGGCCACGTCAATGAAACGATCGCTCTCAGGCATACCGCCTCTGCCAGTGCGCGCGTGCAATCACCGCCAGGCTCCGTAGCAGATAACCCCTTACGGCAACGGCGCCGGCGTTGGCATCGGCTGTACCGTCGTCGGGCGCGGCTCGCCGCGATAGAGGGCCAGGCCGAGCAATCCGAGCTGCACCTCATCGGGTGTGCCGGCCAGTTCGGGGTGATACTCCATGCGCGCCCGCTCGAAGTACTGCACCCGATAGGCGCGACCATCGGGCAACACTTCGTCGAACTCCTCGCTAATCGGGAAGCCAAACACCTGCAGGCCGCCGTGCGACTCCCAGAACTGCAGGAAGCGCCCCCCCAGACTGTGCCCTGTCTCGGGCACAAAGCGCACCTCGGGGGTGCTCACAAAAAAAGTCTGGCGGGCGAAGCTGCGTCCCTCGGTGAACTCCCGCCCGATCAGGCCCGGCTGAACCTCGAAGGGCGTACCGGCGAATTCGGGCCAGTGTTCGAGCCGCGCCCGCTCGAACCACTGCACCTCGCGCCCGTTCACCAGCTCCGGGGCGGCCAGCGGCAGGCCAAAGATCCGCACGCCGCCCATCATCTCGTAGTACCTGGCGAAGCGCGGCGACACTTCCGGCGGGACGTAGGCCAGGGCGCCCACGGGCGGCACGCCGGCGTTGATCTCCCTGGACGCCGGTCCCCCCAACCCCACCGGGACAGCCTGGACCGGCAGCGATTCGCCGGGCAGCAGCACGCGGGTGGGCACCAGATCAGCGCCCCGGCCCGGCAGGCGTATCACACCCAACCCGCTCAGCAACAGCCATAGCAATAGCAGGACAACCAGACCAACCAGGAGCAGCAACCCCCACCGGAGCACCTGGTTTTTCCCCGTGGTCCGCTCGATGCGTCTGCCGCTGCTGGAGCGCCGTTCTTCGGGCCGCTGATCGTTACTCTGGTTACCGCTTGACATGATAGGGTACCGGTTTTCGGTCACGAACTCAAGGCGTCGCGGCTCGGAGGAACCGCCGTCGCTCATGCACCCTCCTTGCCGATCTGTTTGCGGATCAACTCGGCGGTCTGGTTGAGTTCATCGTGCACGGCGGTGCCCGGACGCCAGCCGCGCACGGCGTGGTCGCCTTCCCAGCGCGGGATGACGTGCACATGGTAGTGGAACACGACCTGACCAGCCGCAGCGCCGTTGTTCTGGATGATATTGAAACCATCGGGCTGGAGCGCGGCCTTGATCCCCCGGGCGACGATCTGCGTGGTGCGCGCCACCGCCGCCACCAGCTCCGGCGGCAGATCGAGCAGATCGGGATGCTCCTCCTTGCAGATCACCAGGGTATGCCCACGCGACGCCGGGTTGATGTCCAGAAAAGCCAGGGTCAGATCGTCCTCGTACACTTTGGCGGCCGGCAGTTCACCCCTGACAATCCGTGAGAAGACCGAGGCCATAGCTTATCTCCTCTCCGTCGTCCATGCGGCTACGTCGCATACGATGAAAACAGGTTGTTCTTGAGAGGGCTGCGCCCTCCCAAACCCTCCCACCGGGTGGGGGGATGGGGAAACCCGGTTTCCCCATTCCCCTGCGTGAGGGCCAGGCCCTCCCACGGGCGGGGGCGTGGGGAAACCCGGTTTCCCCATCCCCCCTCACTGAGGGTTGTTCTTGGGAGGGCTGTGCCCTCCCAAACCCTCCCGCGGGTGGGGGAATGGGGAAACCCGGTTTCCCCATTCCCCTGCGGGGCGGGGCGTGGGGAAACCGGGTTTCCCCACACCCCGCTCCGAGGGCTTATGTTCACGCTAGTGGGATGGAAAAAAAGGAAGACCCTCTGGGGAGGGTTGCGCCCTCCCACGCCCCCGGGCAGGGGGCGGAGAAAGCAGGCTTCTCCGCATGGATGCAACCCACGGCTCAAATCTTGACCCCTGCCTCCTCCACCGTTTCCCGCGCGGCTTCGCCGCGCTCGTCCATGCGGTAGCGGCGACCAAACCAGGCCAGGGCGATCACCCCCAGCAAGACGCCGAACCACAGGGTGCAAAAGCGGATGATCATTGTCGCTGTGGTAGCGGTGCTGGCGGCCAGACCGACGATCGCCACCAGCAAGCCCACGCTGCTCGCCTCGCTCACTCCCAGACCACCCGGCAGGAAGGAGACCAGCCCGAACAGCGTGCTCGCGGCGAAGATGAAGGTCGCCTGCAGGAGCAACAGGGGCGTGCCCGCCGCGCCGACGCCGACCAGCACAAAATAGAAAGCCAGACATTCGCAGCCCCACGAAACAACGCTGATCAGCGTGGCAACCAGCAAGACGCGCCATTCCAGCACTTGCTGCGTGCTGGCATACAGCGTGTGCAGGCGGGGGGCGATCTTCGAACCGAAGGGCAACCGGGCCGTGCCGTTAATGAACCCCAGGACAAGGCGGCGGTGCTGGAGCGCGAGGATTCCGCCACATGCCGCCACCACCAGCACCACAAAGGCAAACCGCGCCGGAGGATAGAGCATCAGACCGGCGGCCATCAGCAAGAGCATCGCCAGGCCGTCGGTGAGCCGTTCGGCGAGCACCACCGGGGCCGAGCGGCTCACCGCCGTACCGTTCACCCGTTTGAGCAGCACCGACTTGAACACCTCCCCGAGCTTGCCGGGGGTAACCGACATCACCAGACCGGCGGTGAAGATCAAGCCGCTATCCATGCGACCGACCCCGTGGCCCAGACCCAGCCGGCGCAGGTAGTACTCCCACTTCAGCCAGCGCAGCAGGTAGTTAAGGGCGGTGAGAGCGAGGATGAGCGGCAGCCAGGCCCAGCGAAACGCGCCCAGATCGCGCCAGACTGCCCTGGCATCGCTGACCAGGCCCATGACGATCACGACTGCCAGGCCAAGCAGGAGTGAGGCGAGGAGTTTGCCTTGCAGGGTGCGTAAGGACATAGCTTGCCCTGGTTCTATCGCGGGCACCGTAGCGATTATACAGCCCGCTTCGCAGAAGCGCAAAGCGAGGCTTTCTTTCCGGGCACCTGTTCAGACCTAACGTGAACATAGCCCCTCGGAGGAGGGGGATGGGGAAACCGGGTTGCCCCATCCCTCAGCGGACGCGGGCCGGAGGCCCGCGCACCCACACCCCCGCCCGCAGGAGGGTCTGGGAGGGCGCCGCCCTCCCAAGAACAACCGTATGTTCATTGCGGCGTTGTGCGGCGGAGCCGCATGGACGGCTGAGGTGAACATCGGCCCTCGAAGAAGGGTGTGGGGAAACCGGGTTTCCCCACACCCCCGCCCGCAGGAGGGTCTGGGAGGGCGCCGCCCGCGCGCAGGGGTCTGGGGAACCCGGGTTTCCCCATCCGCTCGATGGGAGGGTGTGGGCGGACGCCGCCCGCGCGGAGGGGGATGGGGAACCCGGGCTCCCCCATCCGCTCAATGGGAGGGTGTGGGCGGGCGCCGCCCGCGCGCCGGGGTCTGGAGAAACCGGGCTTCCCCACGCCCCCGCCCGCGGGAGCGCAGCTCTCAAGCAGGGGGATAGGGAAGCGCCAGAGACGGGGGCCAACCAGCGCATCCCAACGCCATAGCGCCCATCGGCGCCCAGACATTCTATCCACCCTTAAACCCCTCCTCTCAGGCGGCGAAGCAGGTACAATAGTGTTGTTGACGCGCTGTCGTCAACAATCCGGAGAACTTCTCCCGCCAATAACGCCCTTTCGCACCCCGGTAGTATGCGGCTGCGCCGCGCCTATTACTACAGTTGTAGGTGCGCTCCCCGTCGGGCTGAAAGCCCTTGGCTACGGGGGGCAAAGCCCATCTTCGTGGGCTACACAGGCCACGGAGGTGGCCTTCGCAAGCGCTAGCCGAGGCGTTTACGCCGACGGAAACGGGTCATCTGCCGAAATACAACTGTAGTACTATGCTGCATCGTGAAAGGAAACCCACTGTGCGTCATTTCGCCATCAGGGCCCTCCTGGCCCTGTTGCTGCTGATCGTCCCCCTTGCTGCGCGCCCCGTTTCCGCCAGGACTGCCGAGGCGCTGATGGCCGGCGAGGTCATCGTGCGGCTACGCCCCGGCGCCACCCTGACCACAGCGGAACTGGCCGGCAGCCTCGCCGCTCTCCGCGTCTCTGCCGCCGAGCCGCTCGCGCCCGATGCGCCGATCTACCGTTTGCGCCTCCCTGCCACAACCGACCTGGAGACTGCCGTCGTCCGCCTCACCGCCACGCCGGGGGTCGCCTACGCCGAGCCTAACCGCGTCCGCCGGATCAGCCGCGCGCCCAACGATCCGGCTTTTCCCGAACAGTGGGGGCTGCGCACCATCCAGGCCCCCGAGGCCTGGACGATCACCACTGGCGGGCCAATCGTTGTGGCGGTGCTCGACAGCGGCGTAGACGCCGAGCATCCCGACCTGGCGGGCAAGGTGCTGCCCGGCTACAACGCCCTCAATAGCAGCGCCAATACCCGCGACGACAACGGCCACGGCACCGCCGTGGCCGGGCTGATCGCCGCCAACACCGACAACAACGCCGGCATAGCCGGTCTCTGCTGGGAGTGTCGCCTCCTGCCGGTCAAGGTCGTTGACGCCCGGGGTGTGGGCAACGACGCCAGTCTGGCCATCGGCATCTTCTGGGCCACCGACAATGGCGCGCGGGTGATCAACATGAGCCTCGGCGGCGAGGGCGACAGCCGCTTGCTGCGCGAGGCCGTAGACTACGCCGCCGGGCGCGGGGTCGTCCTGGTGGCCGCCTCAGGCAACGAACGGCAGGCCGGCAACCCCGTCACCTACCCGGCGGCCTACCCCAACGTCATCGCCGTCGGGGCCACCGGGAATGACGATAGCATCACCGGCTTCTCCAACACCGGCGACTACCTCGACGTGGCCGCCCCCGGCGTGGGCCTGTGGACGACGCTGCCTGGCGGGCGCTATGGCCCGCCGAACGGCACCTCCTTCTCCAGCCCCTATGTGGCCGCAGCGGCGGCCCTGGTGCTCACCCAGCGGCCCGACCTGGGCCGGGCCGATGTGGGCTGCATCCTCAAAGCCAGCGCCGACGACAAGGGGCCTCCCGGCAAGGACCCGGAATATGGCTGGGGCCGCCTGAACGCCTTTCGGGCAGTGCAACTGGCGCCAGCGTACACCGGCTGCCCGCTCAACGCGCCGCCCGCGCCGCAACCTGAGCCGGCATCGTCGCCACCTGCCACCCCCGGCGAGGCCTTCCGCCCGGCGTCGCCCGTCAACACCCCCGGGGTGCGTTACTTCCCCGAAACCAGCCACACGCTGCGCGGCGCATTCTTGCGCTACTGGGAGCGTTACGGCGGCCTGCCGATCTTCGGGTTTCCGATCAGCGAAGAACTGATCGAGGCAGGCAGCGACGGGCGCGCCTACACCGTGCAGTACTTCGAGCGCCATCGCTTCGAATTGCGCCCCGAGAACCCCGCGCCCTACGATGTGCTGCTCTCGCGCATCGGCGATGAGGTGCTACGGGCCACCGGACGCGACTGGAACACCTTCCCGCGAGGGGCGGTCCAGCCCGGCTGCCTGACCTTCGAGGCCACCGGCCATACGCTCTGTGAGCCATTCCTGGGATACTGGCGGGCCAACGGGCTGGAGTTCGATGGAGCGCGGGGCCACAGCTTCGCCGAGAGCCTGGCGCTCTTCGGCCAACCCATCTCGCCGCCCCAGGTTGAGGAAATCGCGCCGGGCGTCTTCCGCACCGTGCAGTGGTTCGAGCGGGCGCGCTTCGAGGAGCACAACGGGCAGGTGCTGCTCGGATTGCTGGGGAACGAACTGACACGCGCCAGAGGGTGGCGCTGAGTCGGGAATGAAAATAGGTTGTTCCTGGGAGAGCTGCGCTCTCCCAGACCCTCCTGGGGGCGAGGGGATGGGGGAACCAGATTTCCCCACACCCCTCTTCGAGAGCCTATGTTCATGTGAGACGGTCGTGCGCATGGCGCACCACGCCGCGATGACCATGCCCTGGGAGCGCGGGCGAGACGCCCGCGCCACGGCGCCGCGGGCACGGCGCCGGCCCCCTCCCGGACCCGCCCCCACTGGGGGCGGGAACCCGGCGCCTCCCCCCAGCGGGGGGAGGCTGGGAGGGGGGCTGAACCCTGCGAACGATGGTCACCTCAGTCGTCCATGCGGCTCCGCCGCACCACGCCGCGATGAACCTACGGTTGTTCCTGGGAGGGCTGCGCCCTCCCACACCCTCCCAGGGGCCGGGGCCTGGGTGCGCGGGCCTCCGGCCCGCGTCCGCTGAGGGATGGGGCAACCCGGTTTCCCCACCTCCCTCGCCGAGGGCGTATGTTCACGTTAGAGAATATAGCCACGCTTGCGGGCAATCTCTTCCTTATGTTTGCGGAAGAGGATATCGCGTTCGGTACCCTTGATATCGCGGCTGTACGAGGCCAGGATCTTCTCCACCTCGGCGTCGATCTCCTCCTCGCGGCGCAGATCGGCCACGATGAAGTCGTAGATCGCCTTCACCCGCGCCGCGCGCCCCGCGCCGGGCCGGGCGCCGGGGGCCTCGCGGTACTCCAGCAGGCCCTTCTGGGCCAGTTCGTCGTGCAACCGTTCGGCGATGCGCCGCACCTTGTCTTCGCTCAGTCGCATGTTGGGAGCATCTCCTCACGTGAACATAGGCCACTGGAGCAGGAGTGTGGGGAAACCAGGTTTCCCCACGCCCCTGCCCGCGGGAGGGCCTGGCCCTCAAGCAGGGGTATGGGGAAACCTGGTTTCCCCATGCCCCTGCCCGGTGGGAGGGTTTGGGAGGGCTACGCCCTCCCAGGAACAACTTTTTTCATCCCGATGGCGTGGAGCGGGATTCCAGGGAAACCGGGCTTCCCCGGACCCTCGTCCGGCGGGCGGGGGCAGGCGGGCGACGCCCCCACGCCGATGCGGGCCTCCGGCTCGCGCACCCGGGAGAGGGTTTAGGAAGACCACGCTCCCCTACGCCATGGCCCCGATCTGGTCGCGCAGCCATGCCATGCGCTCGCTGTTGACCCGATAGCAGACTGCCGCGCCGTCGGAGTAGCTATCGAGCAAGCCGACCTCACGCAGGAGCCGGAGGTGCTGCGATAGCGTAGACTGAGCGTGCGGGCCATCTTCGGGCAGGTGCAGGAGGATCTCGTTTCCGATGCAATCGGGGTGCTGGAGCACATAGCGCAAGATTGACACGCGCACCGGATTGCCCAGCGCCTTGCAGAGTAACGCGAGTTGCTGATCGCGTTCATCAGCAGGATCGTCTGCCGTCATCATTGTCGGCCTCCGTTCCGGGGGACTCGCGCATACTGTACGACGGCGCGGCGCGTCCGTCAAGAGGTTCGGGGCCGGCGCACAGGGCTAGTGCAAAGTCCTTGGGGCGTTGCCCCAAACCCCAGTTTTTGGGTGTGCGCGGCGGCTTTGCCGCCGCGCACACCCAAAAAGAGTATCGCGGGGGCGGCTCCGCCGCCCCCGCACCCCCACCGGAGGTGACTTTGCAAGAGCCCTGGGCCGGCGCAAATCCGAAAACAACCTGCCAGGCGCGGCGATAAGCGTGCGCCTCTGCGGATTGGCGCGCCTCGTTGCCACACCCGACAGGACTGGACCGCCTCTCATCCCACGCGCCGCAGCTTATGGTATAATTCTTTCACATATATCATTAGCCGTCCATGCGGCTGCGCCGCACCCCGACGGGATGAAAAAAGGTTCTTCCTGGGAGGGCTGCGCCCTCCCAAACCCTCCCGCGGGTGGGGGCGTGGAGAAACCCGGTTGCCCCACACCCCTGCGTGAGGGCGTAGCCCTCCCAGACCCTCCCACGGGGTGAGGGCATGGGGAAACCCGGTTGCCCCATACCCCTGCGGGGTGGGGGCGTGGGGAAACCCGGTTGCCCCATACCCCTCGCCGAGGGCGTATGTTCACGTGAGACGGTCATGCGCATGGCGCACCACGCCGCGATGAACATGACTGGGAGCGCGGGCGTCCCGCCCGCGCCACGGCTCCGCGGGCACGGTGACCGCCCCTTCCCTGACCCTCCCCCACCGGGGGCGGGAACCCGGCGCCTCCCCCCAGCGGGGAGAGGCTGGGAGGGGGGCTGAACCCGGCGAACGATGATCACCGCAGCCGTCCATGCGGCTCCGCCGCACACCGACGGGATGAAAAAAGGTTGTTCCTGGGAGGGCGCAGCCCTCCCAGACCCTCCCGTAGATCGGGGCCCGGGTGCGCGGGCCTCCGGCCCGCGTCCGCTGAGGGCTGGGGAAACCGGGTTTCCCCAGCCCCCTGCTCCAACAGACGATGTTCACCTCAGGCACTGACCATTGCACATGCTGACACAGACCGACATCGCCGCGCTGCCAACTGAATATTACGTCAACCACATCCGCGTCGCCCCCAACATCACACTGGCGCCAATGGCAGGCGTGACCGACAGCACCTTCCGGCGCATGATCCTGCGGCTGGGCGGGTGCGGCCTGGTCAGCACCGAAATGACCAACGCCGCCAGCATCACCCCCAGGGCGCTGAAGCGCCACCATCTGCTCGACTATCTGCCCGAGGAGCGCCCGCTGACGATGCAACTCTCAGGGAACGAACCCGACCTGGTTGCCGCCGCGGCGCGCACGGTCGAGCAACTCGGCGCCGATATTCTCGACATCAACTGCGGCTGCCCCTCGCCGAAGGTCACCGGCGGCGGCCACGGCGCCTCGCTCCTGCGCGACCTGCCGAAGATGCATCGGCTGCTCAAGGCGGTGAAGGCCGCCGTGCAGATCCCCGTGACCCTGAAGTTTCGCGCCGGGTGGGACGAGCAGAACCTGAACTTCATCGAAACCGCGAAACTCGCCGAGGACGCCGGCGTCGGGGCGATTGCCCTGCACCCGCGCACCCGTGAGCAGGGCTACAGGGGCCACGCCGACTGGAACCGCGTGGCCGCGGTCAAGCGCGCCGTCAGCATTCCGGTGATCGGCAGCGGCGACGTGAAAACCGCCGAAGACGCCCTGCTCCGTATGCGCGACAGTGGCGCCGATGGGGTGATGATCGGGCGCGCCGCTATGGAGAACCCCTGGATCTTTTTGCAGATCGCCCAGCTCCGCCGTGGCGAGTCGGTGTTCCAGCCCGGCCCCGCCGATAAGCTGGAGTTCCTGCTCACCTATCTGGAGCTGTGCCAGGCCGAATTGCCCGCCCGTCTCGCGCTGAACAAGATCAAGCAATTGATCGGCCAGTTCGTGGTCGGCCTGCCCAACGCCTCGCACCTGCGGGCCGCCGTGCACCGGTCCACCAGTCTCGAGGCCGCCCGCAGCGCCATCGAAGCCTATTTCGAACCGTTTGTCGCCTCTTCGGTCGCTTGAGAGCTATGCACGACGGCTATTTATTTACCCTGGGCATTTGCGGCAGCGCCAACGACGGCGGCCCGGCTCGCAGGTGCCTGGACGCGATGCTCGCCGCCCTACCGCCGGTCAAGCGCGCCGCCTACCTGGGCGAGGTGCTGATCAGCGCCGACGCACCTTCGTTCGACGATCCGCTGCTGGCCCCCCTGCTCACCGATATCGCCGACGCCGAGGTGCTCCTGGTGGTCACCCCCGTGCCCGGCGGCGGTCTGCCCCCACGACTGCGCGCGCTGTTCGAAGCTCTCGCCGCGACCCCACTGCCTGCGCGCCGGCGCTTCGTGGCCCTCGTGGCCGTTGGCGACGGTTCTACCGACGGCCTCTGGCCCGTGCGCCATGCCCTCGAGGCGGTTGACGCGGAGAATATCGGCGAACTCTATGCCGGCGCCGGCACCGATGTGGAGGACCTGCTGGCCGAAGCGGTGCAACTGGCCCGGAGCGCCTTCAGCCGCGCCCACTTCGCCCATCCCCACGCGCTAACCTGAGAATACGCCCTCGGGCAGGGGCGTGGAGGAGTCTCCCCACGCCCCTGCCCGTAAGAGGGTTTGCGAGGCGCAGCCCTCACGCAGGGGATGGGGAAACCGGGTTTCCCCATTCCCCTGCGGGGCGGGGGAATGGGGAAACCCGGTTTCCCCATTCCCCTCTTCGAGAGCCTATGTTCACGTTAGGAGATAGATGAACACTTCCTCCTACCTTCACGGACAGGCAAGCGCATGGGGCCCGACGCCGAGATGAACACCACCACACGGGAAGGGGCCAGGGCGCCTGCGCCCCTCCCCACCGGCAACGAACCACGCCCGGCGATACCCGCCGCCAAGAACCCCATTCTCGACGAGCTGCTGTACCGGTGCTTTGCCCGCTGGTCGCTGTGGCGCTACTTCGACCGGGTCTGGCTCCAGAGCCATGGCCCGCTGCCGCATCCCCGCAACGGCCCGCTGATCGTGTACATGAACCATAGCTCGTGGTGGGACGGCTACCTGATGTATGTCATCCACCGGGTAGTGCTGCGCGGGCGCTTCGACGCGCATCTGCTGATGGAAGAAAAGCAACTGCGCCGCTACCGTTTCTTTCGCTGGTCAGGCGCCTTCAGCGTCAACCGCGACGACCCGGAGGATGCCCGGCGTTCCCAGGCTTACGCCGCGGCGCTGCTGCGGGGCGGCCGCCGGCCCCGCTTGCTGTTCATCTTCCCCCAGGGTAAAATCGTGCCCAACGATCGCCGCCCGCTGGTCACCTATCCCGGTATCGCGCGGATCATCGCGCAGGCGGGCGACATCAACCTCTGCCCGGTGGCGCTGCGCTATGAACTGCTCGGGCGGCAGTTCCCGGAAGCCTTTATCCGTATCGGGCCATCCTACCGGGCGGCCAATCCGTCGGACCTTGAGGGCGTCCTGGCCGACATCACCCGGCGGCTCACCGATGCCTGCGACGCCCTGCGCGAGGATGTGCTGGCGCTGCGCTACGAGCGTTTTCAACCGCTGCTCCGCGGGCGCCGCGGGATCGATGAACTGTTCGACAGCCTCTTGCGCCTGTTGCCGGGGCAATCGCCCCCGAGGCGAACATAAGTTCCTGCGGGGGCAATTTACTCCTACGCGCCCGTTGGCGGGGCAAGAAGGCTGCGCCTCCCCCCCGCGTTCCGTCCGCGGCGGCGGATCCATACCCTTTGCACCAGGACCGGACCTCACCGCGGGCGGACCGACAGGATCGCCGCGGGCAAGGTCCTCCGCGCCGCCCCCCAGGGGCGACCGGGAATGGACGCCCGGCGAAAGCCCGTCTCAGCCGTCCATGCGGCTCCGCCGCACAACGCCGCGATGAAAAAAGGTTGTTCCTGGGAGGGCTGCGCCCTCCCAAACCCTTCCAGGGGGCGGGACCTGGGCGCGCGGGCCTCCGGCCCGCATCCGCAAGGGGATAACAGGGTTCTCCTGGGAGGGCTTTGCCCTCCCAGACCCTTCCGTGGGCAGGGGTATGGGGAAACCCGGTTTCCCCATACCCCTGCGTGAGGGCCAGGCCCTCCCATGGGCGGGGGCGTGGGGAAACCCGGTTTCCCCACACCCCTCTTCGAGCGCCTATTTGCACGCTAGATGTGAACAGTTACGAACGGTGGCCCGGCGAAAGCCTGTCTCAGGTACGGAAAGCACCATGGGAGTACTTTCCAGGTTACACGTGGGCGCGAGCACTACGAAACACTCTGCTCATGCTCGGTGCGGGCCCGCAGGCGTCGCACCAGCAAGGGGATGCCGATGCGGCCCGCAATGACCAGCAAGATCAGGCTGCCGATCAGCGCCGCGATGACCTGCCCGCGGGCCAGGTTGACGACCACGAACATGGTCAGATTGGTCAGGTAGAGCGTCAACGGCAACCAGGGCCAGAACAACTCTGCGGAGTGACGCGGCCCGAAACGCGCGGCGCGAACCGCACCCGTCCGATGCAGGGCCAGCACCCAGCTCAAGAGCAAACTGGTGAACCACCAGGCCACAAAGTTCGAGGCCGGAATGCCATAGTAGGCGCTCGGGTCACTATCGCTCCAGACCCAGTAGTGATTGATGTGGACCGCGAAGGGCTCGATGGTGACATCGAGGAGCAGCGCGAAGGCGGTGGCAATCAGCACGCGGGGCGCGCGAACCCGCAGCTCCGCCCGCGGCGCGCGGCTTTCGCGATCGAGAAACAGCTCGGCGACCCCCATCGCGGCAGTCACGATTAGCAACCAGGCAAAGGGAATGGCAAGCGGCACCACCCCGAACACCTGAGGTTGCAGCACGTCGGTGTAACTATAACTCCCGAATGGAAAGCCGGTGGTCGCACCGATATGCTCCACCAGCCACGAAAGGAACAGCACCCACAGCGAGGCCAGGGCGCCCCACTGCCCGAAGTTTACGATGAGCCAGAGACCCATCAACGCGCCCTGGAGGATGAGCAGCGCCCCCCCCATCCAGGTGCCCCAGACCGGCACCCGATCCAGCGCGACCAGCGTAATCGAACCGGGGTACAGAAAGAGGTAGAAGGCGAAGAGCATCGCCACGGCGAGACGTGGCCGTGTGGTCAGACCTAACATAGATAAACGTTCCTATCGCGGCAGATGAAGCTTTTGTAGCCCATGGAGTCATTATAGATTCGGCCATGTTACCTGTCAAAGCCATATGACGGCGCGCCGGTAAAGATTCTTTTACTTGCTTTCGCTTTTGATCCCATGGTATTATATATGTCCAAACTTATGAAAGTCATGGTTCACGCTTACGCCACCGTTTGAGGGGCGTGGGAAGGCCTGGCCTCCCCGCAACTCCCGTTCCGCCCACAGCGGCAAACTCCTGCTATCTGCGCCGGGGCGCACCCCCACCGCAGGCGGAACAAGGGGATCACCGAGGGCCAGGCCCTCCGCACCTCCCCTGCACGATGAGGGTACAAGGCCGCACAGCAAAACCATGCCAGAGGGCAAAGACCGTCCATTCTTGCGCTGCCTCCAACCCGGGGATATGGCGCAGGGGACCGGGACAGGTATGGCGCCTGCGGGGAGGCAGCCGATGACAGCGCACAACCAACGGGTGAGAATCCTTCTGGTCGAAGATGACCACCACATCGGGCGGATCATTGAGATGGCGCTGCCCGAGCTAGGCATCCCGTATGAATTCGTCACGGTGCTGGGCGCCGAGGAAGGTCTGGAGTTGTGGGATGCACAGCCCTTCGATCTCGTTGTGGCTGACTACAACCTCCGCGGCATGAACGGCCTGCAACTCATTGAAGCGTTGCAGGCCCGGGGCGCTAAGGTTCCGACCGTCATGGTCACCGCCTACGACACCGACAACCTGCGACGCCAGGCCCGCGCCCTGGGGGTCAATGCCTATCTGCCGAAACCGTTTTTCATGGATCAACTGATCGAGACCCTGCGCGATCTGGTGAGCCAGTCCAGGGCCCGCGCGGTCGGGTAATCTCATTTCAGCCGTCCATGCCGCCGGGCGGCACACCGCCCAATGAAAACGGGGGTATGGGGGAACCTGGTTCCCCCATGTTCACGTTAGCCGTCCATGCGGCTCCGCCGCACCCGGACGGGATGAAAATAATTCTTGGGAGGGCTGCGCCCTCCCAAACTCTCCCGCGGGCAGGGGTATGGGGGAACCTGGTTCCCCCATGTTCACGTTAGCCGTCCATGCGGCTCCGCCGCACACCGACGGGATGAACATATTTCCTGGGAGGGCGTAGCTCTCCCAAACCCTCCCCACCGGGTGAAGGGGCTGGGGAAACCAGGTTTCCCCAGCCCCCTGCTCGAGGGCGCCCCCCCACCCCCGCCCGCGGACGAAAGTGGGGGGAACGCGGATTTCCCCCTGCTCCGCTCGGCGGAAATCCGCGTTCGTGCCTCACCGCTCTCCACCCCGTGACGGGGCGGGCGCAGGCGTAACGTCGTTGTAGGCCTGGCGGCTCACGGCGTCGATAAAGGGCTTGAGCGTCTCCACCGGCAGCGGGAAGATGATCGTGCTGTTCTTCTCCACCGCAATCTCGGTCAGCGTCTGCAGGTAGCGGAGCTGGAGCGACACCGGCTCGCTGGCGATCACTTCTGCGGCCTGCGCCAGCGTGCGGCTCGCCTGCAGTTCACCGTCGGCGTGGATCAGTTTGGCGCGTTTCTCACGCTCCGCCTCGGCCTGTTTCGCCATCGCCCGCTGCATGTTCTGCGGCAGTTCCACGTCTTTCACTTCGACGATCGTCACCTTAATGCCCCAGGGCTCCGTCTGCTCATCAATGATCTGCTGGAGCTTCTGGTTGATCTTTTCGCGCTGGGCCAGCAATTCGTCAAGCTCAACCTGGCCCACCACCGAGCGCAGCGTGGTCTGAGCAATCTGCATCGTCGCGCGAATGTAATCCATGACCTTGGTCACGGCCCAGTTCGGATTGATCACCTGGAAATAGAGCACGGCATTGACCTTGATCGTCACGTTATCAAGCGTGATCACCTCCTGAACCGGCACGTCCATGGTGATCACCCGCGTGTCCACGCGCACCATGCGCTCAAAAACGGGGATCACCAGGAACAGGCCGGGGCCACGGGCGCCCATCAGGCGCCCCAGGCGAAAGATGACCCCACGCTCGTACTCGGGCACGATCTTGATGGCCGACAACAGCACCATTAAAGCGATAAAGGCCAGAACGGCCAGACAGGCCAGCAGGGCGAGTTGCATGGATTTCTCCTTTGCGCGATGGTTAACACTGCGCTGGTCTACACAGGTAGAAGGTACGCGGTGGAGGGGCGCGGGGGGCTGCGCCTGCCCGCCCGCAGCGGCCAGGAGGCCTGGCGAAGCGCCCCCGTTCCTGGGAGGGCTGCGCCCCCCAGACCTTCCCACCGGGTGGGTATGGGGAAAGCGGGTTTCCCCATACCCCTCTCCGAGGGACTACTGTTGGTCGTCCATACCGCCCGATGAAAACGGGGGTGTGGGGGAACAAGGTTCCCCCATGTTTGTAACGAGCCTCACTGTTCGCCGGTGAGCCGATCGAGGGGACCCGGCTCTTCAACCAGGCGCCGCACCGTCAAGCGCAGGTCGTACACGCCGGTGACGCGCACCCATTCGCCCGGCTCTACCTCCCCATTTTCACTGATCGCCCGCCACAGGGCCCCCTCGACAAACACCATCCCTTCGGGGTCCAGGCGTTTGCGCACCTCGGCGAGCCGGCCCACCAGTCCCTCCTGACCGGTGATCACCGGGGTACCGCGCGTGCGCAGCACCAGGTAGATCCCCGTGGCCGCGAATGCAATCAGCAGGACGACCACCAGAGCGATGGCCCACAGCGCCACGCCGACCCCGGGCGCCTGCGCCGAATCGAACAGGTTCAGGGTGCTGAGCACCAGGATTACCGCGCCGACCAAGGTAAACGCTCCATGTGACGGGGCATACAAATCGGCCACGATCAGCCCGAACGCAACCACGAGCCCCAGCACCGCGAGCCAGCGGACCGGCAGGGCGATCAGGCCCACCCCGGAGGCAAGCAGCAGCACGATGCCCAACCCCGCCAGCACACCCACGCCCGGCGTCACGAACTCGGCATAGATGGCGATGCCGGCCAGCACCAGGAGCAAGAAGGCCACAGTGGGGGTGGCCAGCAACAAGAGCAGTTGTTCCCACGCCGTTGGCGTCAGCGGCTGTGGCGCGCGCCCCAGGACGGATAACGTCCGGGTCTCGCCGCCTTCCAGCGTAACCGCGCGCCCCTCCAGGGTGGTGAGCAGTTCATTCAGATCGCGCGCGACCAGGTCGATCGCCGGGGGGGTGGAGGCCAGCGCCTGTTCATTATTGATCACGATCCCCTCGCGAACCGCCTGTTCGACCCAGGCGTCACTGCGCCCACGCTCGCGGCTCCAGGCGCCGAGCTGGGCGATGGCCTCGGTGTACAGCAACTCGCGGGTGGCATCGCTGGCGTTCGGATCGGGCCGCACCAGCGGCTCGACAATGCCAAAACTGGTATTGGGCGCCATCGCCGCCACGTGCGCCGGCGCCAGCAGCCACACGCCCGCGGCGCCGCTCCGCGTGCCCGGCGGCGCCACGTGGACCACCACGGGGACACGGGCGCGCGCCAGTTGGTCCGCGAACGCCCGCGCGTCGCGCAGCACGGCGCCGGTGGCCGATAGTTGAATGATCAGCGCCTCGGCATTGGCCGCTTCGGCCTCGCGGAGCGCCCGCTCCAGATAGCCGACACTGTAGCGACTTACCACACCGTCGAGGGTCAGGGTGTAGATCGGACCGCGCCCCTGGGCCGCCATGGCCCACGGCGGACCCGCAACGGCCACCAGCGCCAGGAGCGCGACCAGCAGCGCCACGATCTGCGCCACGGCCCACCCGCCGGCCACCTGCCAGGCGCATTGCTTTCGGTAACGGTCGCTCATACTTGTGCATGCATGATAGTACATTCCGCCAGCGGCGACAACGGCTTTCTCAGACCGGGGTGTGACGTTATGTCTTGCACAGCCCCTCGTTTCCCCAGGCTAGAGGTCTGGGGAAACCCGGTTTCCCCAGACCCCCGCCCCGCAGGGGAATAGCGAAACCGGGTTTCCTCATTCCTCCACCCGGTGGGAGGGTCTGGGAGGGCTACGCCCTCCCAGGAAAGATGTTCATCCCGTCGGGGTGCGGCGGAGCCGCATGGACGGCTGGAGAGAAATGAGGGGAAACCTGGTTTCCCCTCATCCCGCCCAGGGTGACGGCCCCCTCCCCAGCCCTCCCCCGCCGGGGCTCCTCCCAGCGGGGGAAGGTTGGGAGGGGGGCTGCGGCGCCGTATACGCTGAAAGGTAGTGCTTCAAAGACCATCAGCCGCCGGGCGTGACGGTAACATAGGTGATGTCGCTCAAACACGGTCAGGCTGACCCGGCGGGGCCGCGCGCCACGAAGCGTTTGATGCGCCGCTCGAACTCGGCCCGCGGCAACAGCACGCGCCGCCCGCAGCGTTCACACCTGATGCCAATCTCGGCGCCCAGGCGCACGATGCGCCAGGTGTCGCCACCGCAAGGGTGGGGCTTGCGGGTCTGCACGATGTCGTCGAGATACAACTCCAGCGGCGGTGGCATGTCATGCCTTCCTGGCGGTCTCCCACAGGGCCATCAACTCGTCGAGCGACATGGCGTCGAGCGAACGCCCCTGGCGCGCGGCGGCGGCCTCAACCACGCTGAAACGGCGGCGAAACCTGGCGCTGGCCTCGCGCAGCGCCGTCTCGGCGTCGAGGCCCAGCCAGTCGGCCAGGCGGGTCAGCACGAAGAGCGTGTCACCCAGCTCCTCGGCGGTATGGGCCGGGTCACCCACGGACGCGGCCTCCGCCAGTTCGTCCAGTTCCTCCTGGAGCTTGGCCCAGACCTGAGCAATGTCGTTCCAGTTGAAGCCGGCGCGGGCGGCCTTCTTGCCGAGTTTCTGGGCCATGGCCAGCGCGGGCAGGGTCGGCGGCACCCCATCGAGGATGCTCCCGCGGGCGCGCCCTTTGCGGGCGTGCTCGGCGGCTTTGATCTGTTCCCAGTTGCGCAGCACCTGGCCCTCGCCCTCGACCGCCAGCGCGCCGAAGACGTGCGGATGGCGCCCGATCAGCTTGCGCGACACCTGCTCGAACACGTCTTCGAGGGCGAAGTGGCCCGCCTGCCGGGCCATCTCGCTCTGGCTGAAAACGGTGATTAGCAGATCGCCCAGTTCCTCGCTCAACGCGGCCATATCGCCGCTATCGAGGGCCTCGAGCACTTCGTGGACCTCTTCCAGCAGGGCGGCGCGGAGCGAACGGGGCGTCTGCCGCACGTCCCAGGGGCAGCCGCCGGGGCCGAGCAGACGCGCCACCACCCAGCGCAGCCCCTCGGCGCTCCGCAGGTCGTCGCTGGCGGGCAGAGGGTGCAGATACCAGAGATGCAGCGCCGCGGCGGGGTGCGCGCGCCAGCCGGCGACATGGGCGAGGGGGCGCTCATCGCGGCTCAGGGGGATGCCGGCGGCATCGAGGCTCGCCAGGCGCGCGGGATGCGCGCCAGGATAGCGGACGAGCACCAGGCGCGCCACGGCGGGCCAGTCGGCGCCCGGGGCGCCCACGAGCAGCGCGGGTACGCTGGCGAGCAGGGGGAACGGCGCCGCGGGCGGCGCGTAGGCCCCCAGGCCCTGCGTTTCGGCATACGAGGCCACTCGCGGCGAGGCATCGGGTGGGGGTAGGCCGGCTGGCCGCGCCGCGGCGAGCAACGCCTCCACGGTCCACACTTGCATGCCCGTCGGCGCCTCCACATCCAGGGCGCGCAGGGCAGCCGCAAAGAGGTCCCCGCCGTTAAGTGGAAGCGCGTTCACATCCTACTCCTGGCATATGGAGAGCCTATCATCTAGTAACTAACGTGAAAATAGGCCCCAGGGGCGTGGGGAAACCCGGTTTCCCCATACCCCCACCCGGTGGGAGGGTCTGGGAGGGCTACGCCCTCCCAAGAAGTATGTTCATCCCGTCAGTGTGCGGCGGAGCCGCATGGATGGCTGCGGTGACCATCGTTCGCCGGGTTCAGCCCCCCTCCCAGCCTCCCCCCCGCTGGGGGGAGGCGCCGGGTTCCCGCCCCCGGCGGGGGCGGGTCAGGGAAGGAACTGTCACCGTGCCCGCGGCGCCGCGATGCGGGCGGGACGCCCGCGCACCCAGGCCCCATCCCCTGGGAGGGTTTGGGAGGGCTGCGCCCTCCCAGGAAGAACCTGTTTTCATCCCGTCGGTGTGCGGCGGAGCCGCATGGACGGCTGTTCACACCTGGCGCAACGCCCGCGCTCCCAGGAGCAATGTGAACACGTACCAGGCTGGTTACCTGGATAGCCTATTAGCGCGCCCCGCCCTCAGCCGGGAACGGCAGCGGCACACTATTCGGATCGAAGCCCGGGGCGATCTCCAGCAACCCGCTGTCCTCGGCCTGGCGCCGCAGTTCTTCGTACCATGGCATAAAACTCTGCTCGTAGAACGCCTGGGCGTTGCTACTGGTTCGCAGTTGTTCAAAACTCTCGAAGGGCCGGTTCTCTTCGCGCGCCAGGACCTCGATGACGTGCCAGCCGAACTGGCTCTGCACACTGGTCGGGGTATTGAGCGGGGCGGAGAAAGCCACCTCCTCGAACTCGGGCACGAACTGGCCACGCGGCGACCAGCCCAGCTCGCCGCCCCTGGTGGCCGAAGCGGTGTCCTGCGAGCGTTCACGGGCGAGGGTGGCGAAATCGACGCCAGCGGCCAGATCGGCCAGCACCTGCTTTGCGGCATTCTCGTCGGCCACGAGGATGTGGCGCGCCTTCACCATATCGGCGCGGGTGTTGCGGGCGATCACCTCGAACACGAGCTGTTCGCGCGCCGCCTGCTCGCGTTGGGCCACCATCGGCGCCAGCGGCCCATCAACACCGGGGGAGAACGCCGGCAGCACCGCGGCGTCCACCGCGGCCGGGTCGGCGCCGATGCCGTTGCGCCGGGCGTAGTCGAGCAGCAGCAGATCCTGGATCATGCGATCAAAGATCGTGACGCGAACATTGGCCTCATTGGCCAGTTGCTCGATCTGCTCGCGGGTCTGCCCCTGAGCGACCAGATCGGCGACGCCGGGGCCAATGTCGCGCTGCAAACGTTGCTCGAAATCGGCGATGGTGTACGTCTGCCCGCCGAAGCGCACGATCACCGGGCTATCGGCCGGCGCGAGCTGCTGGCCGTTCCGGGTGCTGGCGCATCCCGCCAGGGTGAGCAGCAGCAGACCGGCGCAGAGCCAGAGGAGCGTGCGAGGAGGATGGCCTGTGGTTTGCATAGTTGTTCGTTCGTGGTGCAAGCGGCAAGTTCTTGAACAGGAGGGCTGTGACATGCCACCACTGCCTGGAGTGGGGTGGGGAAACCGGGTTTCCCCATATCCCGCTCCGAGGGCTACGCCCTCCCAAACCCTCCCACGGGCGGGGGTAGAGGGAAACCTCGTTTCCCCCTACCCCCCGCTTGAGGGCTGCGCCCTCCCCAACCCTCCTGCGGGCGGGGGGATGGGGGAACCTGGTTCCCCCATGTTTACCTCAGCGATCCGCGTTCCCATTCTCATTGAGCGACAGAATGGCCATGAACGCCTCCTGGGGGATCTCGACGTTGCCGACCATCTTCATGCGCTTTTTGCCCTCTTTTTGCTTTTCGAGCAACTTGCGCTTGCGCGTCACATCGCCGCCGTAGCACTTGGCAAGCACGTCCTTGCGCAGAGCGCGCACCGTCTCGCGGGCGATCACCTTGCTGCCAATGGCGGCCTGGATGGGCACCTCGAACATCTGGCGCGGGATGAGCTGCCGCAGGCGCTCCACCAGATCGCGCCCGCGCTGGTAGGCGAAGTCGCGATGCACGATCAGCGAGAGGGCGTCAACCGGCTGCTGGTTGACCAGCACATCGAGCTTGACCAGATCGGCCTCCTGGTAGCCGGCGAGGGTATAATCGAGCGAGGCATAGCCCTGGGTGCTGCTCTTGAGCCGGTCGTAGAAATCAATCACGATCTCGGCGAGGGGCATACGGTACTTCAGGAGCACGCGGGTCGGATCGAGGTACTCCATCGTCTCGAAGACGCCGCGCCGGGTGGTCACCAGTTCCATCATCACGCCGATGTAGCGCGCGGGCGCGATAATGCTGATCTGCACAATCGGCTCCTCGATCGCGGCGATCTTGCTGACCTCGGGCATCTCCGAGGGGTTGGAGACGGTGACAATCTCGCCGTCGGTGCGCAGCACCTGGTACTCCACACTGGGGGCAGTGATCAGCAGATCGAGGTTGTACTCACGTTCCAGCCGCTCGCGCACGATCTCCATATGCAGGAGGCCGAGGAAGCCGGCGCGGAACCCGAACCCGAGCGCCGCCGAGCTCTCGGGCTGGAAGGAAAGGGCCGCGTCGTTGAGCTTGAGCTTCTCAAGCGCGTCGCGCAGTTCGGGGTAGGCGTTGCTATCAACCGGGTAGAGACCGGCGAAGACCATGGGCTTGGCCGGGCGGTAGCCGGGCAACGGCGTCTCGGCGGGCTGCTCGGCCAGGGTCACCGTATCGCCCACCTGGCAATCGGCGACCGTCTTCAGCCCGGTGGCGATGTAGCCCACCTCGCCGGTATTGAGCGCAGGCAAGGGTTGCATGGCGGGGCGAAAGGCGCCGATCTCGAGGGTCTCCGTCCTGGCGCCGGTGCCCATGAACTGCACCCGCGCGCCAGAGGGGATGGCGCCATCAACCACGCGCACGGCGGCGATCACGCCCTTGTAGGGATCGTAGTGCGAGTCGAAGATCAGCGCGCGGGTGGGGCGCCCGGCCTGGCCGTGGGGCGGCGGAATGCGCCGGACGATCGCCTCGAGGATCTCCGGCACGCCGATGCCCTCCTTGGCCGAGGCCATGATCGCCTCCTCAGCGGGAATGCCGATCACCTTCTCGATCTCCGCGGCCACTTCATCGGGGTGCGCGCCGGGCAGATCGATTTTGTTGATCACCGGGATGATCGTCAGATCGTTCTCCAGGGCCAGGTAGACATTGGCGAGGGTCTGCGCCTCGATCCCCTGGGCCGCGTCAACCACCAGCAGCGCGCCCTCGCACGCGGCGAGCGAGCGCCCGACCTCGTAGCTAAAGTCCACGTGGCCGGGCGTGTCGATCAGGTTGAGCATGTACACCTCGCCGTCGGCGGCGCAGTAGTGCATACGCACCGCTTTGAGCTTGATGGTAATGCCCCGCTCGCGCTCGAGATCCATCGAGTCGAGGTGCTGCTCGCGGCGTTCACGCTCGCTGATCGTGCTCGTCATCTCCAGCAGGCGGTCGGAGAGCGTGGTTTTGCCGTGATCGACGTGGGCGATGATACAGAAATTGCGGATCTTTGCCTGATCAGACATTATGCGGTTCCAGGGCGGACCAATCGGCGCGGTGTTGTTGTTCCGCAGGCAGTATACCATTTTTTGCCCCGGCGGGCCGAGGCGTGGCCTGGGGTGCGACGTAACGCCTTGCGCGGCGCCCCGGTCCCCGGCGGGACGAACATATGGTTCTTCCTGGGAGGGCTGCGCCCGCCCACACCCTGTCGCGGGCAGGGGTGTGGGGAAACCCGGTTTCCCCATGCCCCTCTCCAGGGGACGATGTTTCTGCGAAGCCTACCTGCGTGGCCTCACGAGCCGGGAGAGGAAACCGCGCGCCCCCCTCCAGTGGGGGGAGGCTGGGAGGGGGGCGCACCGCCCCCGGGAGCGCGGGCAGCTTGCCCGCGTAGACGCGACGAGGGCGGGACGCCCGCGCTCCCGGGGGAAATGCCAAAACTTGCGAAGAAGTTCCCGATTGCATGGTTCCCAACGCTACGGTATACTTGCCAGTGGTTCGGGCCGCAAAGGCCCGAACATCGCGCGTTTAACCCATCAAGGAGCGATCAACGGCCATGGAACAGGTCCGGGCGCGCGTGGTTATCTCGGGCCGGGTACAGGGTGTGGGCTTCCGGGCGCACACCCGCACCCGCGCCCGCAGCCTCGGGGTAGAGGGATGGGTGCGCAATCTCCCCGATGGCCGGGTCGAGGCGGTGTTCGAGGGCACACGCGCGGCTGTACAGCAGATGGTAAGCTGGTGCTACAGCGGTCCAAATGATGCTGCGGTAGAAAAGGTGGATGTTACGTGGGAACCTGCTACCGGAAAAGAAGGCGAATTTCACATTGCCTGGTAGCGCCAGGGCGCCCGGTAGAAGGCAAAAAACTGTTGTTCACACGCCACGCTGGAGGTGTGGAGGTGATGATCGCATTGGCATACGGATCTGAACCGAAGCTACTGAGCGAGGCGGCCGGGAGCGTCTCGCCAGCGAAGGTGACGATCGCATCAGCACACAAATCTGAACCCTGCTCCTGCTCGTGCCGCTGCAAACCCCAACCGGCGGCGTCCATGCGCCTGACCACGTCATGCGATGAAAGGACCCGCTGATGCCCACGTTTCGCTGGAAGCTCCTCACCAGTGCGCTTATCAGCCTGGCCATTCTGGTCCTCGCCTTTCTGAACCGGGCCTGGATCGCCGAGGCCTTCGATCTGCTCGGCGAGGCGCGCCCCCTCTGGCTGGCCCTCGCAATCATCCTGATCGGCGCCAGTTACCTGGTCAGTTCGCAAGTCTTCAACATTGTGCTCCGCTCGCTAGGCTATCGCATCGGGATGCTGCGGCTCTGGGCCACGGCGCTGGTGGCGATCGTCATCAGCCAGTCGGTGCCCGCCGGCGGGGTCGGCAGTTACGCCTTTCTGATGAGCAATTTTACCCGGCGAGGCATTTCGCCGGGCGAGTCGGCGCTGATCGCCTCGCTCGAGACCCTGAGCTACGCCATCGCCATGCTCCTGGTCTTCACTTTCAGTCTGATCTACCTGGCCCTCCACGGCCTTGACGCCACCATCGCCAGCCTGGTGGCGGCCCTGGTGGCAGTGACAGTGATCGGGAGCGGCATCTACCTCCTCACCCGCCCCGAGGCGGTGCTGCGGCGCTGGGCCACCCGTCTGCAACTGGGCATCGGCAGGATCTTCGGCCGGCGCTGGACGGGGGCCCGGGCCGGGCGGATCGTCGCCGACCTGACCCGTGCGCGGGGTTTGCTGGCCAGCCGGCGCCGTGATGTCATCTTGCTGGTGCTGGTGCAACTCACGGCGTTGAGCGGGCACAGCCTGGCGATGCTGGCGGTGCTTATCGGCCTGGGAGCCAGCGCCAGCTTCGGGATGATGCTGGCGGCCTTTGGCATCGCCCTGGTCACCTCAACCTTCAACGTTCTGCCTGGCGGCGGAGGGACGGTGGAGGCCGCGCTGGTCGCCGTGCTCACCCAGCTTGGGGTTGGACCGGCGGCGCTGCCGGCGGCGATTATCTTCCGCCTCTTCAACTTCTGGCTGCTCACCCCGGTGGCCATGGCCTGCTACCACTGGCTGATGCACGAACCGGTGACGCCCCTGGTGTCGAGCACCGCCGCGCGAGTGGAGACCCACGCGCCCGTGGAGCACTAACGTGACCATAGGCTACGAGAGCCAATCCCTTCCACCTCAGCGCAGGCGGCGCCCCAGCCCCCCTCCCAACCTCCTCCCGCTGGGGGGAGGCGCCGGACTCCCTCCCCCCAGCGGGGGGAGGGCTGGGGAGGGGGGCCGTCACCCCCACCCGGTGGGAGGGCATAGCCCTCCCAGGAAGAACCTTTTTTCATCCCGTCAGTGTGCAGCGGAGCCGCATGGACGGTTGAGGTGACCATAGGTTACGAGAGCCAATCCCTTCCACCTCAGCGCAGGCGGCGCCCCAGCCCCCCTCCCAACCTCCTCCCGCTGGGGGGAGGCGCCGGACTCCCTCCCCCCAGCGGGGGGAGGGCTGGGGAGGGGAGCCGTCACCCCCACCCGGTGGGAGGGCATAGCCCTCCCAGGAAGAACCTTTTTTCATCCCGTCGGTGTACGGCGGAGCCGCATGGACGGCTGAGGTGAACAGAGGCCGGGAGCGGGGGCATGTTGCCCGCGCTCCGAGGAGAAAGGTGAACCCTTACGAACCGGGTTCCCCCATCTGGCCACGCTCCTCAGGCGTCGGGCCGCGCGGCACAGGCTTCAACCCGAATGGGCACGCCGCGCCGAAGACCAAGGGCCGCCTCGGCCCTACCATCGCGCACGGCCACTTCCAGGTACCCGGCGCTATTGATCAGCGCCAGCGCCGCACCCACCGCCACATCGGCAAAGGTGCGCCGGGGCGGCCCCAGATCATGCCCGGCGACCAGGACCCGCAGCCGTGACACCTCCCCCAGGCCGGCGAGATCGGCGGCGCGGATGTTGCTTGCACAGTTCCCGAAGTGATCGACGGCAAGGATTTGCCCCTGGAGCGCGCCCGCCTGCCGCTGAACCGGCGGCAGGTCCAGGCGCGCCAGGTCGTTCACCGGCGGTCCGAGGGCCTCAAGCGGGAGGCCGGCGGCGAGGTGGGCGGCCACGGGGGCAAACACATCGCGCCCGTGGAAGGTGGGCGCGACCTGGGGGCGCCAGTAGCGCGCCTCGGTCAGGCTGACCGCGCGAAAGCTCTCGGCGCCGGCCAGCAAGGGCCAGAACAGGCCGTTGTCGGGGCCGACCAGGAAGCGCCGCGCGCCATCGAGCCACACTTCGAGCGCCACGCCCCGGCGCGCGCTGCCCACGCCGGGGTCCACCACGGCCACATGCACGCTAGCGGGCGGATAGAAGGGCACATAGGCCGGCAGGAGCAGCGCGCCGGCGAGCACGTCCTGGGGCGGAACGGCGTGGGTCACATCAATGAGCGTGGCCCCGGGGCAGATCCCCAGGGCCACGCCCTTCATGGCCCCGACGTAGGCGTCCACATAGCCGAAATCGGTGAGGAACGTGATAACCATTCCGGGATCAAACAACTCCCATCACCCTAGTTCGCGGGGGCGGCGCTGCGCTCATCGGCGCCGGAACCGCCACGGCCGAACCAGCGCCGCCACTCGCGGTGCTCCCAGACCACCAGCAACTGCGCGGCATTGAAGATCGACGAGTAGGTGCCGCTGACCAGGCCGATGAGCATGATCAGCACGAAGTTCTGGATAGTCTCGCCGCCGAAGAGCAGCAAGGCCGTGAGGGTGAAGAAGGTGGTCAACTGGGTATTGATCGAGCGCGGCAGGGTCTGCACGATACTATGGTTGACGACAGCATCGAACGTCTCGGCGGGATGGCGATTGATCAGGTTCTCGCGGATGCGGTCGAAGACGACGATAGTATCGTGCACCGAAAAGCTCAGAATGGTGAGCAGGGCGGTCAGGAACAGGGCGTCCACCTCGAAGCGCTGGTTGAAGGTGCTGAAGATCGCCGCGATGCCGAGGACGACGAGCACATCATGGATCATGGCCAGGATGGCGCAGATCCCATAGCGCACGGGATGGGGCGCCTTGCGGAAGGCCCAGGTCAGGTAGATCAGAATGATTAGCGTGGCGACGACCACGGCGAAGATGGCGCTGCGGGTGCTCTCCTGGCTAACGGTGGGGCCGACGCTTTCGAGCCGTTCGCGGGTAACCGTCCCAAACTCGGCCTGCAGGGCCGCCTCGACCGCGGCAGTCTCTTCACGCGGACCGGTTTCGCTGAGGGGGCGGGTGCGCACAATAGCATCGGCCACCTGGCGGCCATCGAGTTCGACCTGGCTCATGCGCACCTGGGCGTTGTCGAAGCCTTGAGCGGCAAAGACCGCCGCCACGGCCTCGTCGCTGATCTCGCCGGGGGCCTTATCGGCGAAACGCAACTCCCAGAGGGCGCCACCGCTAAAATCAATGCTCGGGCGCAGACCAAAGGCGAACTTCCCCGTGGTGACCAGGGGGTGCAGGAGCATGAAGTACATTCCCGGCAGGATCATCAGCAGGGAGAAAAGAAACCACCAGTAGCGCCGGGCGACAAGCTTTTCCATAACCGTCCTACACCACCCTGGGGCCGGCAGGCGGCGCGGCCAGCGCCTCGCGGCGATCGATTCCGAAGAGCCAGGCCCGGTCCTCGCGGAACAGCGGCGCGGCCAGGCGCAGGAAGGTGCGCGTCACCACCACCGCCGTGAAGAGGCTGATCAGCACGCCCAGGCCCAGGGTCAGCGCGAAGCCTTGAATGATGCTCACCCCGAAATTGCTGCCGAAGACGAAGAGCACCGCGCAGGTGATCAGCGTCGAAACGCTCGAGTCGCGAATGGCCGGCCAGGACTCCTCGAAGCCCAGTTCGAGGGCGCTGCGGATGTCGCGTCCGCGCCGGTACTCCTCGCGGAGCCGGGCGAAGATCAGCACGTTCGCGTCCACTGCCAGTCCAATCGAGAGCACGAAGCCGGCGATGCCCGGCAGGGTCAGCGTGATGGGCACAAAGCGGTAGATCGCAAAACTGATCAGGGTGTAAATGACCAGGGCGAGGGTCGCCAGTACGCCGGGGAAGCGGTAGAACAGGATCATGAACAGGGCCACCACCACCAGGCCCACCGTACCGGCGACAATGCTGGCCTGGACCGACTCCTGCCCCAGGGTAGCGGTAATCGAGCGGGTGGTTTCCACGACCAGGGGCACGGGGAGCGCGCCGTACTTCAACTGATTGAGGATGGCGTCACGATCCTCAACGCTGTTGGTGGTAATCACCCCGGAGCCATCCGTCAGCGCGGCGTCAACCACGGGGCAACTAACGATGCGATTGTCGAGGACGATGCACATCGGCTGGCCGATGTTGCCGGCAGTGAACTGGGCCAGGCGCGTGGCCGATTCGCCGCGGAAGGTAAAGGACACGGCAGGCCGGCTGGCGACACCGGTCTGGGAAATGGTTGGCTGGACCGAACCGGTATCGAGATCGGCGCCATCGGTGATACTCTGGTAGATCGGGCCGAGGGTAGCGGGATCAACCGTTTCGGTCACGCCCTCGGTGGCGCGCAACTGGGGCGGGTTGGGGCTGTTGCTGGTGCGCACGACGGTGCCGGGGGATAGGAACTGGCCCTGCGAGTCGATGAACTCGAGCCGCCCGGTGCCGCGCAGGGTATCAATGGCCTGTTCAGGGTTCTCGACGCCGGGCAGTTCGACGATCAAGCGGTCGTTGCCCGCGAGTTGCACCACCGTTTCGCCGACGCCGAGGGCATTGACGCGGCGTTCAATCACCCGGCGGGCGGTTTCCATCTCGTCCGGGGTGGTCTCGGGATCGGTCGAGCGCAGCAACACCTGGATACCGCCCTGCAGGTCGAGACCGAGGCGGAAGCTGACATCGCGACCCAGGAACGTCTGGCCGGGGACCAGGTTGATCCAGAGGGCCAGGGCCGTGACGACCGCGATGAGGACGAGCGAAACAAGTTCCCGGTTACGCACGAGGCACCTGATTTCTGCGCTGCTAACGTGAACACAGGCTGCTGGAGCTGGGGAAACCGGGTTTCCCCATTCCCCCACCCGCGGGAGGGTTTGGGAGGGCTGCGCCCTCCCAAGAAGAACCTATGTTCATCCTGTTCGTGTGCGGCGCAGCCGAATGGACGGCTGTGGCAAGAGTCGCGGCATTATAGCGGCGCGGATACGGGCTGTCAATGGGCGGCTACTGGCCAGCGGCCCGCAGGGCCGCCTCGATGGCGCCGGGAAGTTCGCGCATATCCACGATCCGGCCATTGACGTTGAAGGTCGGCGTGGCGTTCACCCCGGCGGCGAAGGCCGCCTCGGCTGCTGCGGTAACGGCCTGGGCCTGGGCGCCGTCGCTCATACAGGCGTCGAAGGCGGCGCGATCGAGGCCCAACTGCCCGGCGTAGCCGCTAAAGACATTTTGCACGTTGTTGAGGGGGGACCACTGCTGCTGGTTCAGATAGAGCATATCGTGCATCTGCCAGAACTTGCCCTGCTCACCGGCGCAGCGGGCGGCGGCGGCAGCGGCCACGGCATGCCGGTGGCTGTTGAGGGGCACTTCGTGGTAAATGAACCTGACCTTGCCGGTCTCAATATAGTCACGGGAGATGATCGGAGCCATATTGCGATCGTAGTAGGCGCAGGAGGGGCACTGGTAATCGGCGTACTCGGTGACGGTCAACGGCGCCTCGGGGTTGCCCTTGTACCAGAAGCCTTCGTCCGTCTGGCCCACTGGAACGGTGGGCGCGGCAACTGGCGGGTTGGCGCGGTTACGCAAGAGCCAGGTGGCAAGACCGGCTATCCCGATGAGCGCGATGGCGCCAACAACGAGGTAGAAGATGGTGAGAGGATTCTGCTTGCGTGCGGTCACTTTGCGCCCGCGCTGCCCCGAGACGCTGCTCATGTGCAATTCTCCGCCTCAGGCAAGGTTCAAACGATCGTGACAATCCAGCCTTCAACTCCATAGCTCTCCAGTTCTCCGGACCGGTTCTGTGGAGGTGTAGAGCTGTGGAGATGTGGAGCAACGCTCAAGCTAGAACGCCCGATCCTGAACCAGGCCTTAATGTATCCATGCCATGTATCGCTGGGAGGCTGCGCCACCCCGCCATTCCTCCGTAGCGACAGACTCGCCCCGGCTTTGTCAGGGCGTCTATCCGCGATGGGGCGGGGCCGCAACCAGCATAACAGGAGCATTATAGTCCAGCCGCGAGTCGGGCGTCAACACGAGTCTGGCGAGGGGCGTTCACCTCTGCCCGGCGGCTCATGGTCTTTGAACAATTACCCCGCTCTCGCCCGCGCAGGCGGGCTTCGCATCTCGTAGCCGAGGGCTTCAGCCCGACGGCCAGCCCGGCATAGCGGGTGAATGTCTCAAAGACCATCAGCCCCACGACCAGCCCGGTATATATGAATTCCTCAAAGACCATAAGCCGCGGGCTACGGTCCTGCGAAGCCGGCCTGCGCCTGACGTGAACATGGGGGAACCAGGTTCCCCCATACCCCCGCCCGTGGGAGCGTTGAGGAGGGCCTGGCCCTTGCGCAGGGGGATGGGCAAAGCCAGTTTCCCCATACCCCCGCCCGTGGGAGCGTTGAGGAGGGCCTGGCCCTTGCGCAGGGGGATGGGGAAACCCGGTTCCCCCATCCCCCTGCGGGGCGGGGGCGTGGGGAAACCCGGTTTCCCCACATCCCTCGCCGAGGGCGTATGTTCACGTGAGAAGAACCGGGGGACCGCGCGCATCGCGGCCCTCCGGCGGGAGCGTCACACCACTTCGACGCGGCTGAGGGGCCGGCGCAGCAGGCGGAGTATCAGGGTAAGCAGCACGAGGAAGCCAACGATGCCGTACTCGAGGATGGGGATACGCAGCACATCGGGCAGGCGGCGCCATTCGCGGCGACTGCCGTACCAGGCCAGGGCCGCGGCGGCATAGCCGGCCCCAAGCCCCAGGCGGGCGCGCCGCGAGAGGCCCAACCCGTGCATCTGGCTAAGCACGAACATCCCCAGGAAGCCAAAGGTAAACATGCGCTCCAGGCCGCTGCGCTTCTGCAAGGTGGTGATCACCGCGTGGGGCATAGCCAGCATCTCCAGGGCCAGCGTCCAGCGCGGGTCACGATGGGCGGTGGTGAAGAGCAGCGAGGACTGGACGAAGAGCAGCAGCATGTGATACAACCCACCGAGGTGCGAGGGCAGCGGCTCCATCGGGTGGTACCAGAAGGTGTAGACCGTGGCCCAACTGAAGATGTAGCCGTGGTAGCGGCGGACGAAGCGCACCAGTTCGGGAGGCAGCTTCAACTGGCGCAGGCCCATCACCAGACCCCGGCGCGGGGCTTCGAGCACCAGGATCAGCATGAGCATGAACGAGACCGAGCCGAGGGAGGTGCCTTCGGGAACATCGAGGGCCAGCCCATCGTAGGAGTGGCGGGTTTGCAGGACGTGGAGGATCACGCCAGCGGCATTGACGCCGAGGGCGATCCAGTTGACCGCGCGCATGCCCTCGGCGTAGGACAGGCGCGCCCGTTGGGCGGCATAGACGCAGCCCCAGACGCCGAACTGGTGCAACAGGTAGCCGGTCCACGCGCTGGGGCGCGCGGCGGGGTGTGGATCGGCCGCGATCCAGCGGTAATCGCCGGCTTTGCCGCTGTAGGGGGCGTATGCGGTGGCGTGGCGCCCCGCCAGGGCCACGGCGCCCACGGCGGCGCCGCAGGCGGCAGCCGCGGGAACGAGGAGCGCCTGCGCCGCGGGGGGGCGCGGCTCAGGGTCCTGGCGTTCGATCCAGGCCACGTAGCGCTCGAGGGCCAGCCCGGCGAGCGCGGCGCCGGCCGCGGCGAGGGCCCCGGCGCCGATCGCCTGGCCAACCTTGCCCCGCGGCGCCGCCAGCGCCGCGCAGGCGGCCCCGGCGGCGCCGACGAGCGCCAGACCCACGGATGGTTTGCGACCCCGGACCACATCGAGCCAGAACATGGCCGCCATCGGATTGAACAGGGCGGCGCCAGCAAGGGCGTAGCTGGGTTTCGGGTGCATAGGTTTTGGGTACGGCATGCCGCGGGTCCGCGACACCTCCGTTACTTCCAGCCGCCGACCGCGTCGAAGATCGCGCGATCATGGAGCGGATTGGGGACGGTTGCCTCGGGTTGGCCGAGCAGGTACTCGGCCATGTCGTTGAAGGGCTTGACACAGATGTCTTTGCCCTCGCCCTCCATCTCGAAGAGGGTCTTACCGGCGAGACGCGAACGGCGGATCAGGTCGTGATAGGGCACGCGACCGATGATCCTGGTGCCAACGGTTTCGACGAACTGCTCGAGCAACTCGGTGCCGCCGAACTCCGGGTCAACGCGGTTGGCAATCAGGCCGGCCATTTTCACCTTGTGGCGCTGGCTCTTCTGGGCGATCGCCAGGCAGAGGCGGTTGGCGGCGAAGATGCTGTCGAAGTCGTTGCAGGCGATGATCAGCCCGTAGTCGGCATAGTTGAGCGGGGCGGAGAAGCCGCCGCAGACCACGTCACCCAGCACGTCGAAGACGATCACGTCGTACTTGTGGTACAGGCCAAACTCCTTCAGCAGCTTCACCGTCTCGCCGACAACGTAGCCGCCGCAGCCCGAGCCGGCAGGCGGGCCGCCGGACTCGAGCGTATCCACGCCGGCGAAGCCGGTGCGGATGACGTCCTCGCGGACCACATCCTCCACGTGGAAGTCCACCTCCTCGAGCACATCGATCACCGTCGGCTGGAGCAAACCGGTGAGGGGGAAGGTGCTGTCGTGCTTCGGGTCGCAGCCGATCTGCAGCACTTTGGCGCCCTTGAGGGCCATAGCCGCAGACAGGTTGGCGCTGGTGGTCGATTTACCGATACCGCCCTTGCCGTAGACCGCGAGGATCATGCTCATGCGTGCTCTCCTTTTTCTCCCTGGTTGCTTTCACGATCAGTGGTTGTTCCTGGGAGGGCTGCGCCCTTCCCGACCCTCCCGCGGGCCGGGGGAAACCCGGTTTCCCGCCGCCCCGGGTCCCCTACGGAGTACCTGTTCACACCTGGGGTAAACCACGCGCCTGGAAGCGAGGGCGTCCCGCCCTCGTCGCGTCTCCGCGGGCAAGCTGCCCGCGCTCCCGGGAGACATGTGAACACTTACTCTACGGAGGAGTCAGCGGGCGACCGAACTCCTCCGCATAGACATCGGCGACGCCGGCCAGGGCGCGATAGACGTAGCCGGGGACGATGCGGCGCTCCAGCCGGGCGTGCTGGTCCCGCACGTAGACCAGGTTACGCATGAGTTTCATCTCGATCACCCCACGGGCGAACTCCAGGCCCTTCGTTCCTCTGGTGCGCTGCATCCAGGCGACGAACTTGCGCACTGGCGCGGGCGGGCGCCGGGGCGGCCGGCGCAGCATGCGCACGTAGGCGCGCATCCCGGCGCGGCGGTTGCCGCCCTGGGTGAGCTGGCCAGACTCCAGGTGGGGGCGAATCAGGTTGAAGAGTTCCTCGCCCCGCCCGGTGCGCACCAGGGTCCACTGCCAGCGTTCCTCGGGGGGCAGCGGCGCGCCCATGTAGCCGATGGTCAGATCCGACAGGCCGTTCTGGTAGTCGAAACAACTCAGGCAGGCGGCGGGGAAGATGCCCCGCTCGCCGCCGAGTTGCGCCACGTCCAGGTCAACGAAATTGACCTTCTCGACGTGCCCGTCCTCATGGCGCAGGTGGATGCGGAAATCCTGCATAAACTCGTGGTGGACGACGGTTTCGGGCGACTTCGAGACCAGCTTGAGGAAGCGCATGAGGTCGGGGTAGGCGGTGTTATCGGTGCAGGGGATGCCGATGACGTAGAGCCGGTCCAGGCCCAGTTCCGCCTCGAGTGCCCGCAGGGCGTGCACCTGGCAGCCGGTGCCGATGAAGGCCAGGCGCTTGAGACCGCAGGCGCGCACCTCGTCGAGCACTTCCAGGTTCGGCGAGAGGCAGGGCTTGTTGCCGGCGGAGGCGATCACCTCGGCGGGGGTGCGGGCCAGGAAGGGCAGCGGCGCCCAGCGCGTGCCCGGCACGGCGCGGGTGGTAATCACGCCGTCTACCATGCCCCGTTCGAGCAGCAGGGCGCCCAGGGCGGTCACCACGCCGCTCCACTGGGCCTGGGGGTTGACCGGGCGCAGGCGGATGACATGGATGGCCCGGTAGATGCCGAACAGCAACTCGTCGCCATCGCGCCGGTTCCGACCGTGGAGACGCAATTCGAGCGCCTCGTGCTGATTCTGGACGAAAACGCAGGAGCGCGCCATAGCGGGGCGCAACTCGCCGCCGCACACGCCACAGTCAGAGCAGAGCTTCGGGCGACCCTTGAAGCGCTCGGCCTGGCTGAGGAGGGTGATTTCGTGCAACGGTCGGGCGGATGTGGTAGACATAGGTCTCTCTCTGTCGTGGACGCGGGGGGCGCGGCCCGCCGCGCCTCTCACGAACGGGTGCGTAGACGGCCGCGCAGCGACACCATGTCTCACGCTCCCAGCGCCTCCTTGGCGGAGAGCAGCACGTCGGCGGTAATCTCGGCGTGACCGCGCTCGCGGGCGTACTTCTCGACATTGGCGCGCACCCGGCCCCGCACGAAGAAGGGAACCTTCTTCAGCATAGCCTCGGCCTCGTGGGTCCAGACCGGGGTGATGACCGTCTGGACCGGCGGAGGAGCGACGGCCACCGCGCCGCCATTGGCGGAGGCGCGGGCCGGCGCAGCATGGGCCACAGGTTCGGCGCGTTCGACGGGCGGGGTCAGGGCGCCATTGCCGACGGGGGCGGTTTCTGCCTCCTCCAGGCCGGCGTCGCCGAAGAGATCGATCAGGTGCTTCTCCATGCCCAGGGTGCAGGTGGTGTAGACCTCATCGGCGATCACATCGGCGCCGTCGAAGCCGAGGAAGGGGCGATAGGCCAGCAGGTGGTTCTCGATATGGGTGGGTGGGGCGATCACCATACAGTTCAGGTCATAGCGACGGGCGGTATGGCGTTCCATCTGCGTGCCGCAGACCAGTTCCGGGCGCAGGTCGGCCAGGCGGGCGGCCACCTGCTGGAACTCGTCGGTGGCCAGGAACTGCTCATCGGCGACGTAGCCCTGGAGCTGTTCGCGCACCCAGTCGGCCTCCTTGAGCAAATAGGTGCCCGCGCCTACGATGGGCATCCCCAGTTCATCGGCGAGGAACTTGACCACGCCGACAGTATGGGTCGCGTCGCCGAAGACAAAGGCGGTCTTGCCGGAGAAGCTCTCCATATCGGCGGTGCGGGCGAACCAGGGCACGTTGGAGGGCGCCGACATACCATCGAGGGAGAAGGCGGTGAGGGGCGGCAGCGTGACCGGGGCGAAGGCGGGCCCGGCGGCGCGCGCGCCAACCTGATTGAGCTGTTCGACCAGGGCATTGAGCCAGCGCAGGGTGGGCTGCACGCCGATAGGCGCCTCGCACAGAGCGGGCACGCCAAACTGCGCCTGCAGATGTTCGGCGGCCAGGCGCCCCAGTTCGCGATAGGGCGCGATGGTCACCCAGGCGGCGGGGAGGCGGCGCAGATCGTCAATCGCCGCGCCCCAGGGAGCGACAACATTGATATCCACGCCGAGCACCCGCAGCATGCGCCGCAGGGCGATCAGATCGTGACGGGCGTGGAAGCCGAGCGACGAAGGGCCGAGGATATTGACACTGGGGCGGGGCGTCAACGCCTGGGGCGCGGCATAGCGCCGCACCAGTTCGGTAAACAGCCCATCGGCGGCGCGGGTCTCGGCCATACGGTAGGGATTGGCATCGAAGACCATCACCTCGCAGCCGACGCCCGAGGAACGCACGGCGATCTCCAGGTTCTCCTGGAGCAGAATGGTGGAGCACGAGGCCACCACCACGATCACGTCGGGGCGCTTGCTGGCCTCGACCTGCCGGAGGGTTTCGGGCAGGCGGATGGTGCCGCGGGCCAGGTCGGTGCCGCTCACCACGCTGGTGGTCATGGCGGGAAAGCCGGGGGTGCGCTCCAGCATGGTGAAGATCGTCGTCACATAATCGTCGCCCTGCGGCGCGTGGAAGACGGCGTGGACGCCGCGCATCGAGTTGGCGATCCGGCCAACGCCGTGGTGGGCAGTGCCCTCGTACATCCAGTAGGCTAGTCGCATCGCTCGTCCTTTCAGCGCGATCAACTCCGCATCAGCGGGATCACCGCACCCGGGATGCTGGGCATCACCCCGGCGGTCCAGACCGGATCGAGGCCAAGGGGGTCGAGCTGGGCGTGGCGGCGCAGGGCGCGGGTGCACAGGCTGGCGAGCGTATTGACGCCGGCCCAGCCGTGGATGGGCGAGAAGATGAACTCGGTGCCCCACTTGGCGACCACGCCGCGCCCGATCAAGGGGTTGGCGGTAATAATGTTGGAGATCACCAGATCAGGCTGCTCCTCGGCGATGGAGCGGAGCTGGCGCTCGAAATTGGCCTGTTCGACCAGGCGCACCCCCTCCAGGGCCTTCAACTCGCGATGGTGGAAGCGCCGGTTGATGTAGGGGGTGGAGCACTCCAGCACCTCGGCCCCTGCGGCGCGCAGAAAGCGCGCCAGGGGCAGTTCGAGGAGCGTATCGGCGGCGAAGAAGACCTTCTTGCCCCGCAGCAGGTCAGTATGGGGCTTGATGCGTTCCCAGGCCTGAGCCTCGCGCTGCGAGAGATCCACCTGGAGGCCGAACTCGGCGGCCAGATCCTCCCAGAAAGCGCGGCAGCCGTCGGGGCCAAAGGGGAAGAGCGAGGAGAGCACGCGACACTCGCGCTCATTGACGAGCTGGTTGGCGACCCTGGGCAGGAAGGGCTGCAACGGGGCGATCACCGTGCCGGGGCCGATGGGCGGCAGTTCGTGGAAATGATTGGCGGGCAGGAACCCGGCCACGGGAATGCCGAGACGGGCAGCCTCGAGGGCGAAGTCATCGGCGATGGCGTCGTTGACCGAGCCGAGGAAGACCACGCGCCGGTCATCGGGCGGGGCTACCGGGCAGAAGGGCAGCAGCGCCTGCAACACTGAATCCTCGCTCTGGGCGAAGGTGTAATCCAGCCCCGAGGCCGGCACGAACAGCACCGGCACCTCCGGCGTGCTCACCGAATGGGCCAGACCCTCGAACTCCACCTTCATCACCTCGGGCGTGCACGACGAGAGCAGAAAGATCACCGAGGGCCGATGTTCGCGTTTGATCTCCTCGATCTGATCGGCGATGTGGGGCTGCGCCGAACTCAGATCGCCCTCCTCAAGCAGTGAGACAGCGAAGCGGGGCCGGGCGAAGATCATCACGCCGAGAGTGTTCTGGAGCAGATGGGCGCAGGTGTGGGTGCCGAGGATCAGGAAGAAGCTGTCCTTGATCTTCTGGTAGAGCCAGCCAACGCTCACCAGCCCGCAGAACGAATGGTACAGACCGTCTTCGCGCGTAAAGGATGCCTTCGGGGGCATAGCACTCTCCCTTGGGGAAGGCCGGTACGTTGCACACCGGGTCACGGCGTTTCCCGCATTATAACACTTTATGAAAGATCGTGTTATATAAACATTTTTTGTGCATAAGGTGTGCACGGCTACGCGGCCCAGTCCCGGGGCGTCAGGAAGCGGGCCAACTCGGCCTCGGGCGAGCCGGGTTCGGGCGCGTATTGGAACTCCCAGCGGGCCAGCGGCGGCAGCGACATCAGAATGGCCTCGATGTTGCCATCGGTTTGCAGGCCAAAGCGGGTGCCGCGGTCGAGCACCAGGTTGAACTCGACGTAGCGCCCGCGCCGGTAGAGTTGCCAGCGGCGTTCGCGCTCGCCATAGGGGGTGGCGCAGCGGCGGCGCACCAGGGGCAAGTAGGCGGCCAGGATGGTGGCGGCGCCCTCACGGACGAAGGCCAGCGTCCGGTCGAAGCCCTCCTCCCCGGGGAGGCTCAGGTCATCGAAGAAGATCCCGCCGATGCCGCGCATCTCTTTGCGATGGGGCAGGTAGAAGTAGCGGTCGCACCAGTCCTTCACCGTCGGGTAATCCACCACGCCATGGCGCTCGACATAGGCCTTGAGGGTGGTGTGGAAGTGGCGCGCGTCTTCCTCGAACCCGTAGGAAGGCGTCAGGTCCATGCCGCCGCCGAACCAGCGCTCCGTCCCGGCCTCGAAGTAGCGAAAGTTGGCGTGAAAGGCGGGCACGTAGGGGTTGCGCGGGTGCAGCACCATCGAGACGCCGGTGGCGAAGTAGGGATGCCCCCGCGTGGCGGGCTTCTCCTGGTAGATGCTTGGCGGCACTTCGGACCCATGGACGGCGGAGACGTTCACCCCGGCGCGCTCGAAGACCGCGCCCTCGGTGAGCACGCGGGCCGTGCCGCCACCCCCGCCAGGACGCTCCCAGGTCGCGCCATCGAACCGGCCGGGCGGCAGGCCGGCATAGGGCGCGCCCTCGCGCTCCACGTCTTCAAAGCCAGCGATCAGGGTCGCCTGCGCCTCGCGCATCAACTCGTGGACCAGTTCACGGGTGTCGGTCAGGGTCATTGGCGTTCCTCTCCGTTGCTCTGTCCTGCCGAACGGGTGGGGCAACCGGGTTTCCCCACGCCCCTGCCGAAAGCGTGGGGAAATCCTCTCCCGCGATCATCTTGAAGGAGGGGGGGAACAATCAGGTTGCCCCGAGGTTCACCCCAGCGCCTCGCGCGCGGCGGCCAGGGTGCGCTCGACCTCATCGGGGCCGTGGGCGGCGCTGAGGAAGCCGGCTTCAAACTGCGACGGCGCCAGGTAGACCCCCCGTTCGCACATAGCCCAGAAGAAGCGCCCGTAGCGCTGCGGGTCCACCAGACGCTTCGCCTCGGCCCAGTTGGTGACGCGAGCGCCGGCCTCCTTCAAGAAGTAGAACCCGAACATCGTGCCGACCTGGCCCACCTGGAGCGGAACCTGGCGTTCTTCGGCCAGGGCGCGCAACCCGGCGGCCAGTTCGGCGGCGCAGGCGGCGGCCCGGTCGAAGGGCATCACGCCCTGCTCAGGGGTGAAGGCCGTGGTGAGCGTCGCCAGGCCGGCGGCCATGGCCAGGGGGTTGCCCGAGAGGGTGCCGGCCTGGTACATCGGCCCGGCGGGCGCGACCATCTGCATGATCGGCGCTTTGCCGGCGTAGGCGCCCACGGGCAGGCCGCCGCCGATGACCTTGCCCAGGCAGGTCAGATCCGGGTCAATGCCCCACAGGCCCTGGGCCCCGCCAGGGGCGACCCGGAAGCCGGTCATCACCTCATCGAGGATCAGCAAGGCCCCGTGCTCGCGGGTCAGCGTTCGCAGCCCTTCGAGGAAACCCGGCTCGGGGAGCACAAAGCCCATATTGGCGGCGATCGGTTCGACGATCACCGCGGCGATCTGCCCGCCGTGGGCGGCGAAGAGGTTCCGCACCGCCTCGAGGTCGTTGTATTCGGCGGTGAGGGTGTCGGCGGCGGTGCTGGCGGTGACGCCGGGGCTGTCGGGCAGGCCCAGGGTGGCCACGCCTGAGCCGGCCTGCACCAGCAGCATGTCGGCATGACCGTGGTAGCAGCCGGTGAACTTGACGATCTTGTCGCGGCGGGTGTAGGCCCGCGCCAGACGCAGGGCGCTCATCGTCGCCTCGGTGCCGGAGTTGACGAAGCGCACCTGCTCGAGCCCGGGCATCAGTTCCAACACGCGGCGGGCCAGGGCCGTCTCCAGTTCGGTGGGCGCGCCGAAGCTAGCGCCGCGCGCGACCTGGGCCTGCACCGCCTCGACCACCGCCGGGTGGGCATGGCCGAGGAGCAGCGGCCCCCAGGAGAGCACGTAGTCAATATAGCGATTGCCGTCGGCGTCCCAGATAGAGGCGCCCTGGCCGCGTTCGATGAACAGCGGCGTGCCGCCGACGCCGCGAAAGGCTCGCACCGGCGAGTTGACCCCGCCAGGGATCAGCCGAACGGCCTCGGCGTAGAGTTCTTTCGAGCGGGCATAGCGGTCACTCATGGTTCACTCCGTGGCTTTTCGAGCCTGTCTAACGTAACGTGAACACAGCCCCGCGGGCGGGTCTGGGCGGGCGCCGTCTCCGCGCAGATGCGGGCCAGCGGCCCGCGCACCCGGGCCTGTGCCCCTCGCCCGCCCGCGGGAGGGTCGGGGCGGGCGTCGCCCGCCCAGGAACAACCCTGGGTTCATCCCGTTGGTGTGGAGCAGGGGGCTGGGGAAACCTGGTTTCCCCAGCCCCTCCCCAGCGGGCGGATGTGGGCGGGCGCCGCCCCCGCGCGGATGCGGGCCGGCGGCCCACGCACCCGGGCCTGTGCCCATCGCCCGTCCGCGGGCGGGTCCGGGCGGGCGTCGCCCGCCCAGGAACAACCTTGTGCTCATGCCGTTGGTGTGTGGCTTCGCCGCACAGACGGCTGAAGGGAGCCGTGCAGCGGTCAGGTGCGATACCCCTGAACGAACTCCACCAGGCGGCGCACGTTATCTTCGGGCGTTTCGGTGAGGATGCCGTGGCCGAGGTTGAAAATGTGGCCGGGGCGCCCGGCAGCCTGGTCGAGGATGGCCCGCGCGCGGCGCTCGATCTCGGGCCAGGGGCCGTGGAGCGCGGTGGGGTCGAGGTTCCCCTGCACGGCCACGCCGGGGCCGAGTTGCGCCCAGCCATCATCGAGGCGGATGCGCCAGTCGAGGCCGATGACCTCGGCCCCGGTCTCGCGGAGCAGGGGCAGCATACCGTTCAGATCGGTACCGAAGTAGACCACCGGGGGAGCCTGGCCAGGAGCGAAGGCGGCGCGGAACCGGCCGATGGCCCGCTGGAGGTGCGGCAGCACATACTCGCGGAAATCGTCGGGGGCCAGGACGCCGGCCCAGGAGTCGAAGATCTGCACCACATCGGCGCCGGCGCGCGCCTGAGCGACCAGGTAGTCCGCCACCAGGTCGGCCAGTTTCTCCATCAGCAGGTTCCAGCCCACCGGGTCGCTGTACATCAGCACCCTGGTGCGGCGGTACTCGTGGCCGCCCCCGCCCTCGATGGCGTAACCGGCCAGGGTAAACGGCGCCCCGCTGAAGCCGTAGAGAGCGGTATCGGGGGGCAAGGCCCGCTTCACCAGGCGTAGCGCCTCCAGGGTGTAGCCGGAGGCCTCCTCGACGACGTAGGGCCGCAGGGCCTCGATATCGGCGCGGCTGCGGATGGGGTTGTGGATGACCGGCCCCTCGCCCTTCTCGAAGGTGAGCTGAATGCCGATGCCCTCCAGCGGCGGCAGAATATCGGCGAAGATAATCGCCGCGTCCATGTGGAACGCCTCAATCGGCTGGAGGGTCACCTCGGCGGCCACCTCGGGCCGTTTGACCATGTCGAGGAACCCGTGGCGCTCACGCACGGCGCGGTACACGGACATATAGCGACCGGCCTGGCGCATCAGCCAGATGGGCGTGCGGTCGGTCGGCTCGCGCCGGCAGGCGGCCAGAATACGGTTGGTCATGGAGGTCTCCTTACCCGCGGAGCCAGCGGGCAGCATCTCTGGCCCAGTAGGTGATAATCATGTCGGCGCCGGCGCGGGCAATCGCGGTCAGCGACTCCATGGCGACGCGCCGCTCATCGATCCAGCCCTTCTCGGCGGCGGCCTTGACCATGCTGTACTCGCCACTCACCTGGTAGGCGGCCAGGGGCAGATCGAAGCGGTCGCGCACCTGGCGGATAATGTCGAGGTAGGCCAGGGCCGGTTTCACCATCAGCAGATCGGCGCCCTCTTCGACATCGAGGGCCACTTCGCGCATAGCCTCGCGGCGGTTGGCCGGGTCCATCTGGTACTCGCTGCGATCGCCGAAGCCGGGAGGGCTCTCGGCGGCATCGCGGAAGGGGCCATAGAAGCTCGAGGCGAACTTGGCGGCATAGCTCATGATCGCCGTCTCGTGGAGGCCGGCCAGGTCCAGGGCAGTGCGAATGCGGGCCACCATGCCGTCAATCATGCCCGAGGGAGCGATGATATCGGCCCCGGCCTGGGCATGCACCACTGCGGCCTGGCCCAGGATCTCCAGGGTGGGGTCGTTGAGCAGATACCCTTCGGCCAGACGTTCGTTGTAATACTTGCTCCGAGGGGTGTTGATGATCCCGCAGTGACCATGATCGGTATATTCACAGCAACACATATCCGAGATAACGATCAACTCCGGCACGGCGCGCTTGATGGCGGCGGCGGCGCGGGGCACGATGCCATCGGGGTCGAAGTTCTCACTGCCCAGGGCATCTTTATGGGCGGGAATGCCAAAGAGCAGCACGGCGGGGATGCCCAGTTCGGCCAGCGCCTCGGCCTCGCGCACGGCCATATCCACGGAGAGTTGCGCATGGCCGGGCATGGAAGCGATGGGCCGCACGACCCCGCTGCCATGGCGAATGAACAGGGGCGCGATCAACTGGTCAACGCGCGGCGCCGTTTCGCGCACCATGCGCCGCAACGCGGCGGTGCGGCGCAACCGCCGCGGCCGGACGGTAGGAAACCCAGACATGCGCATTCCTCCTTTGTGTCGTCGTGCGGCGCCGTGGAGGCGCTTTCCGACACCCCTCTACTTCATCCGGCAGGGGTATGGGGAAACCGGATTTTCCCACACCCCTCCAACTCGCTGAGGGGCCTGCGGGGAGGTCAGGCCTCCCCCCGCCCCTCCAACCGGTAATGCGCCACCAGAGCCTCCAGCAGACCGGCTTCGGTCGAGACGGCGGCCACCACGGCGGGCGGCAGGCCCAGTTCGCGGCAGGTTTCGGCCGTCGAGGGGCCAATGCAGGCCACCAGGCAGCGCCGCGCGGCCTCCAGGCCCTCGGCGCCCACCTGCTGGGCGAAGTAGCGCGCGGTGGAGCCACTAGTGAAGAGCAGCACGTCAATCGCGCCCTCGCGGAGCCAGGCCGCCAGTTCTTCACCGCCGGGGGCCGGCACGGTGCGATAGGCCACCACCCGCTCCACCAGCGCGCCGGCGGCGCGCAAGCGCTCCTCCAACTCCGGGCGGGCGATGTCGGCGTTGGGCAGCAGCACGCGCCGCCCCGCCGGGTCGCCCATGGCAGCGACAAGCTCGGCGCCGATGAAGCGCTCGGGCACGGCGGCGGGTTCAGCGCCCAGCAGGTTACGGCAGGCGGCGGCGGTGGCAGGGCCAACCGCGCCGATCTTCAGCGACACGCGGCGGGCCAGCAGCGGCGCCCGTTCGCCCAGGGCCCGGGCCACAACTTCGACCGCGGTGACGCTCGTCAGCAGCAGCCACTCGTACATCCCCGCCTCCAGCCGGCTCATGGCTTCGGCCAGGGGCGCCGGGTCCTCGGGCGGGGCGTAGGCGATCGTCGGGCGCAGTAACGGCGTCGCGCCCAGGGCCGTCAGGCGCGCCGCCAGTTCATCGCCGCGCCCGGCGGCGCGCGGCGCCAGCACCCGCAGACCCGCCAGGGGCAGGCGGTCGGATTGTGGGCGTTCCGTGTCAGCCATGCGTGGCTCCGTTACCGCTGCCCTCTCCCCGTCAAGGCGGTCAGCACCTCGGCGGCGCCCTGCTCCAGCAAGGCTTCGGCGAGGGCCGTTCCCAGGCGCTCGGCGGCCTCGACCGGGCCGGAGCGTTCGCCGCGGACCACCGTCGCCCCATCGAGGGAGCCGACGAGACCGCGCAGCCGCAGGCGATCCGGCGCGTCAAGGGTGGCATAGGCGGCAATCGGCACCTGGCAGCCGCCTTCCAGGCGCCGCAGGAAGGCCCGCTCGGCCAGGGCGGCGGCGCGGCTGGGCCCGTGATCGAGGGGCGCGAGCAGGGCCAGCGTCTCGGCATCGCCGGCGCGGCACTCGATGGCCAGGATGCCCTGGGCCACGGCGGGCAGCATGGTGTCGGCGGGAACCGGCGCAGCCACGAAGGCCGCGCCGTCGCTCCGCAGGCGCCCATCGGCGCCGAACAGGCCCAGGCGCTCCAGGCCTGCCGTGGCCAGCACGAGCGCATCGTAGTGCCCCTCGGCCAGTTTGCGCAGGCGCGTGTCCACATTGCCCCGCACATCGCGCAGGTCCAGGTCGGGCCGCAGGGCGCGGATCTGGCAGGCGCGGCGCAGCGAACTGGTGCCCACCACCGCGCCGCGCGGCAGGGCCTCGAGGGCGACCTGGCCCGCCGCCGGTGTTTCCGCCCGCAGCACCAGCATGTCGCGCGGATCGACCCGCTCGGGGAAGGCGGCAAGGGTCAGGCCATCGGGAACGATCGACGGCAGATCCTTGCAACTGTGGACGCAGAAATCCACCTCTGCGGCCAGGAGCGCCTGTTCGAGTTCCTTCACGAACAGCCCCTTGTCACCAACGGCGGAGAGGGCGACATCGAGGATGCGGTCGCCGCGGGTCGTAATCACGCGCAACTCCACCTCGAGGCCGGGATGCGCGGCGCGCAGGGCATCGGCGATCAGGGTTGACTGGGCCAGGGCCAGACGTGAGCCCCGCGTCCCAAGGATGCGTTTGAGCATAGACTCTCCACCGTAGTTCGCGTGGCCGCCGAAGCGGCTGACGGGCCGTCGCGCGCCACCTGCGGCGGGTCAGCGATCCGCCGTTGAAGGCTCCAGATTGAACAGATCGCGCACCATCGCCGCGTAGCGCATCCCATCGCCCTCGGCGGCGGCATCGCGCAGGCGGCGGGTGGGCATATGCAGCAGTTTGTTCACGATGCTGCGGGTGAGGGCCTCGATCACCGTGCGTTGTTCGGGTGAGAGATCGGCCAGACGACGCAAGGCCCGCTCCAGCTCGGCATTGCGGAGCGCCTCGGCGTGCTCGCGGAGCATCGTCAGCGCGGGCACGGCCTCCTGGGTGCGCACCCAGGCCTGGAAGGCGCGCATCTCTTCGAGGATGATCTCCTCGGCTCGCTGAGCGGCCTGGGCGCGCTGGCCCAGGGTGGCCCGCACCACATCCTGGAGGTCATCAACGGTGTAGACGTAAGCCCCGGGCACGCTGGCGACATCGGGATGGATGTCGCGGGGCACCGCCAGATCGATCAGCAGCATCTCGGGGCAGGGCGCGGCGCCGTTCACCGCGCAGGAGAGGGTCTTGACCGCCAGGGCATCACAGACGTGCTCACGGTAGATGATCGGCACGGGGGCGGCGGTGGAACTGATGACGATATCGGCGCGCGGCAGCACCGCGGGCAGATCCTCCAGGCCATGGGCGGTCGCGCCGTAGCGCTCGGCCAGTTCGCGGGCGCGCGCGGTGGTGCGGTTGACGATCATCAGCCGGTCGGCGCCGTTGGCGAGCAAGTTCTGGGCGGCCAGTTCGCTCACCTCGCCCCCGCCGACGAGCAGCACGGCGCGGCCCTTCAGTTCACCGAGGCGCTGCCGGGCCAGTTCCACGCCGGCCTGCGAAATACTCGCCGCGCCCTGCCCCAGGGCCGTCTCCGAACGGGCGCGCTTGCCAGCGACCAGGGCGTGCTGGAACAGGCGGTGCAGAACCGGACCGACCGTGCCGGCGGATTGGGCCTGCTCATACGAGGTGCGCACCTGCCCCTGGATCTGGGCCTCGCCGAGAACCAGGGAGCGCAACCCCGAGGCCGTGGCGCAGAGGTGGCGCGCCACCTCTGCGCCGCTATAGAAGTACAGCGTATGGGCGAATTCGCGTTCCTCGAGACCGTGAAACTCAGCCAGAAAGGTCACCAGATTCTGTGCCGTACTGCCCGCGTGGCTCACGCCGTAAATCTCCACGCGGTTACATGTCGAGAGGATAGCCGCCTCGGCCAGGAGCGGCGGAGCGTCACCACTCTTACCGGTGAGTCGGGTCAGCGCGGCGGTGATGTCGGTGGTGGAAAACGCCAGCCGCTCGCGGATCTCCACCGGCGCGGTGGTGTGATCGAGGCCGGCGAGAAGGAGCTTCATGCTCGACCCCCAAATCCTGAGACCAGAGTTCCTGTGCTTGCGGAACCCCGCCCTCATCATCGCGGGCGAGACCCCGTCCTGCGTCGCGTTACACGTTCGTGAAGAAAATCACGCTTACACGGGCCGCGATCACCCACGGGCGCGCCCGCAGCCAGGCTGCGGGCGCGCCCTGGAGGCGACGGCGTCAGACGTCGGCCATAGCCAGCGCCGAAGCGGGGGCAGGCGCGCGTCCCGCCACGAAGCCAGGCGCATCTACGCGAGCCAGAATACCGACACAGACGAGCAGACCGAAGGCCGACAGCACAAATACGCTGCCGTAGGCAATGGAGGGCGTTCCGGTCATCCAGAGCACGACGTCGCGCAGCACCCCACCGAGGGCCACGCCAACGCCGCGGAAGACGAGCTGCGCCACCGTCCAGAGACCGAGGTAAGCCCCGGCGTGGCGATCGGTGGTCATGGCCATCAACAGCCCGATCGCTCCGACGGTGTAGACGCCAAAGCCCAGGCCGAAGAGGAAGATGGCTGGGATGAGCAGGGCCTGCAGCCTGAAGAACCCCGCCACCCCGATGAGCGCCAGCGGCAGTGCGGTGAGGAGCAGACCGAGACGCGCGGTGGAGGTTTGTTCATGCGGGGCGCGCCGGCGGGTGAGCACCGTGACGCTGATCATACTGATCAGCACCCCCAGCCCCCAGAAGGCATTGAAGCGCGTGGTCGCGCCCACATCGAGACCAAAGACATCGCCGCCGAAGGGCTCCAGGACGGCATCCTGGGCGAAGGCGCAGATCGAGCCGAGCGCCAGCAGCATGAAGAAGGCACGCGGCCGCGGATCGGCCCAGATCATCCGCAGCAGGGGCAGAAAGCCGATCGCCGGCTCGCCATCGGGCGTCGCGGTCGCCGGGGCGGCGCGGCGATCTTCGCCCAGCACCGAGAAGAACCAGAAGGGGATCGCCAGCCCAACCCCGATCAGGACGGTGCGGAAGAAGGCTTCGGGGCTATAGTGCTTCATCACCGCGGCGTAGATCCCCGGCACGATCACCGAGGCTACCAGGAGCATGATCTGAGCGATGCTCAAGGCCTGGCCGCGCTTGCTCGGCGGGGTGCGATCGCGGATCAGCGCCATGAACGGGCTGCCCGAGGTCAGCGTGCCGATGCCGTAGATGAGAAAGGCCAGCGTGGCCAGGACCCACCCCACAAGCGCGGCTGCGTCTGCGGCAATCTGCAAAGTAGCCAGGGGCGTGAGGAGCAGGCCAAGCACCATGAGGGCCCGCCCACCCCAGATGTACGGCGTCCGGTGGCGCCCGAAGAGCGGATGGCTATCGGAGCGATTGCCGGCCCAGATGCTGAGCGGGGCCAGCAGGTAGCGCAGTGCCGACAGCAAGGCCACCGGCGTGGCGAGGACCCCCAGATCGCTGATCAGCACCCGGTTCCAGACCGCCGAGGTCAGCATGTCGGAAAAGGCGGAGCCGATATGGAACGATCCGATCTTAAAGGTTCGCGGCAGATTCAGCTTCTCAGCCTGGTCGTTGCGTTCGGTCGTGTCGTGCATCGCTTTACCCCGCCAGAACATCGGTCATCGGGCGCCTCTCGCGGCGATGCGACCTATCGCTTGCGCCACCGCCGCGGATGCCGCACCCCATCGGCAATCGAAGACCCGCTTTCGCTATGCGACCGTTCCTGGTGACCGTTGGGGGGAGGCACCGGAGAAGGGCTTCACCCGCTCACGCCCTCTCCCGCTGCGTCCATCACGATCAGCGTGTCGGACCACTAAGCATCCCCGGCAACGGCAATCAGTTCGGACAGCGAAACCTCCTGCTCGCCCCGGAAGGCGGCGGGATCAATCTGCCGCAGGAGCACGAGGGTAACGCAGAGGATCAGCCCCTCGAGCAGAAAGACCACGCCGTACCCGGCGACGGGATTGGCGAGAAGAGCAGTGGCGAGGTCGCGCACCACGCTGGCCAGGAAGTTGCCCATGCCCCGCGCCGCAGCATCGGCCATGCCCCAGGCGCCGATGAACAACCCGGCATTGGTCGGCGTGGTCATATCGAGCATCAGCGCCAGGTTGGTGGTGGTGGCAATCCCCGTGCCGAAGCCGAGAATGGCGATCCCGGGCACGAAGAGCGCCTCGACGTGCAGCATGCCGCTCATCGTGATGGTAAAGAAGCCCAGGGCCGCCAGCGAGGCCCCCAGGGTGGCCCCGGCTTTCTTGCTGAGGAAGCGGCTCAACACAAAGCCGTAGAGCAAGAGGGCCAGCAACGTCGCCCCGCCCCACACTGCAGTCAACTGGGTCGTCTGGCGCACGCTCATCCCGAAGGCTTTGGCCCCAAACGGCTCCAGCAACACGTCCTGGCCGAGAATAGCCGCCAGGAGCAGGGTCAGGTACACGAAGAAGGCCCGCGCCTGGGGGTTGCTGACCACCGCGCCAATCGCCTCGCGCGCGCCGTGGCGCTCGCCGGCGCGGATCGCCTGCCCGCGCGGCTCCAGGCCGATCAACCCCAGAAAGCCCAGCGTCAGGGCGACACTACCGGCGCCGAAGAAGACGCGCACCAGCAGATCGGGATCGTAGTGCTCGAGGGCTCGCCCGGTGATGATCGCCGTGGCGATCACCGCGGTGATCATCATGAACCACATCACCGCGATGGTTCGGGAACGTTGCCCCTCGTTCGACATATCGCTGGCAAGGGAGAGGTAGGAGACCACGGCCAGGTTGTAGCCGATCCCCCAGATCAGAAAGGCGACGAAGGCAAAGGCCAGCCCCGGCCAGAACTTGGCGTCCATCGCCAGCGCGGCCAGGGGGGTGAGCATCGAGCCGCCCACGCAGAGGAGCAACCCCGCGGCGATGTAAGGCGTGCGCCGGTAGCCCCACAGCGGATGGGCGTCGGAGAACTGCCCGATCACCATCTGCATCGGCGAGAGCAGGTGGGGGAGAATGATCAACCCCGCCACGATGGTCGCCAGGATGCCCAGTTCGTGGATCATCACCCGGTTCAGGACGCTGGTGATGGGGACCAGACTGACCGCCACCGCCATGTGGATCAGGCCAAGCCGGAAGTTCTTGAACAAGGTCATCGCGCGCTCCTGAGGTGAACCTGGGGGCAACCGGGTTTCCCACGCCCCCGTCCGCCGGGGAAAACCGGGTTGCCCGGCGTCCTGCCCTTAATCCGCCGCCACGGTCTCGGCGCGCCTGGCGAGCTGATCGCCCATCCTATCGGCCAGAGCCACGCCGTTGTGCCAGCACTTCGGCACGCCCACCCCGCCACGGTAGCTGCCCAGGAAGGCCAGGCCGGGCCGCTCGCGTTCCAGGCGTTCGAGTTCGGCGATGCGCGCATCGTGGCCAGAGGTGTACTGGGCGATGGCCCGCTCCCAGCGGGTGGCGTGGGCCAGTTCCGGGTCGCCCGCGGCGCCGATCACGGCGGCATGTTCGGCCACGGCGACAGCAATCAGGTCCGCGTCGCTCTGCAGGGCCAGCTCGGGGGCCAGGGCCCCGCCCATCAGCGTCGTGGTCAGCACCCGTCCCGCCGGAGCGCGCCCGGCGAACAGCGACGAGGACCAGAGGATGCCCAGGAAACGCCGCCGCTCCGAGGAGGGGGCCAGCACGCCGAAGCCATCGAGGGGATGGCGCACCTGCTCGCGGCGGTAGCCGAGTTGCACCACTGAGACCGGGGCGTAGGGAATGCCGCGCAGCGCCGCCGCGGCTCGCGCGTCCAGCCCCTCAACCAGCCCGGCGGCGGCGTAGGCCGGCAGGGCCAGGATCACCGCCCGGGACTCCAGCGTCTCGGGCAACCGGTCGCGCTCGATGGTCACCTGCCAGAGGGCTCCGTCGGGGCGCACCGCGGTGGCCCGGGTGTTGCGCCAGACCCGCCGCGGCCCCAGGGCGGCGGCGATGGCCCGCGGCCACTCGGCGATGCCACCGAGGAAGTTGAAGGTCAGGCTGCGCATCTTCGGCCCTCTGGGCGCGCCGGGGGCGGGCTTCTCGCGCCCGCTCAGCATGCCCTTGATGATGCTGCCGGCGCGCTGCTCGGCTTCCCAGAGGCTGGGAAACGCCGCCTTGACCGAGATCTGCGCCGGGTTGCCGGCATACACGCCGGCGACGAAGGGATCGACCAGGCGCGCCGCCGGCTCAGGGCCGAGCCGCCGGGCGAAGAAACTCGCCACGCTCTCATCACCGCCGGTGGCGCGGGGGATGAACGGCTCGCGGAAGATCCGCAGCTTCGCCGCGCTGGAGAGCAACGGCGTGCGCGCCAGGCCCACCGGCGACATGGGGATCTCCTCGGGCTTGCCGTTGAGCAGCACGTAGCGCCGCTTCCCCTTGCGGTCGGCAGGAACGAGACGCGCCGCCAGCCCCAGGTCGGCGAACTCGGCCCACAGGCGCGGGTCCTTCGTGGCAGCCGTGTTCGGACCGCAGTCGAGCACGTACCCTTCCGGGGTGACGATGCTGCGCATCACCCCGCCGACCTCGGGGGCCGCCTCGATCACCAGCACCTCGAGGCCGCGCTTGAAGAGCGTATAGGCTGCGCTCAGGCCGCTGATCCCCCCGCCGACAATGATGGCATCGTAGGTCTCCATGGCGTTGCCTTTCCTCACCGCAGGCCGACTCGCCGCGCGGCGCGAGCCGCCTTAGATCGTCCGTGAGAAGAGCGGTCGCTCCGCCGTGCGCGCCAGATAGGCGTCCAGTTCCATACACAGGTTGCGCAGGAAGAAGCGCCCCAGATCGGTGACCACGATCCGCTCTCCGTCCACTTCCACCAGGCCCTCCTCGGCATGCGCGGCCACTCGCTCGATCGCCTCAACCATGGCCTCGTCGCCCTCGTCGAGGGCGCTGCTGAGGGGCAGTTCCAGGTTGCACATCAGGTGGGTGATCGCCGCCCGCCGCCAGCGGTCGTCGGCGCTGAGCCAGTGGCCGCGCACGATCGGCAGGCGGCCCTCGTCCAGGGCCTTCTGGTAGCGGCCCAGGTGCGCGTCGGTCTGGGCGAAGCAGCCCCCCAGATCGCCGATGGCGCTCATCCCCAGACCCAGCAGGTGCGGCGCGGGGCGCACGGTGTAGCCCATGAAGTTGCGGTGCAGGCGTTTCTCGCGGGCGGCCACCGCCAGTTCATCGTCGGCGAGCGCGAAGTGGTCCATGCCGATCCAGTCGTAGCCCGCCGCGGTGAAGCGCTGCACGGCCTGCTGGAAGAGGCCGAATTTGGCGTAGGGCGAGGGCAGCCCGGCGGCGTCCACCCGCTTCTGATTGGGGCGCGCCTGGGGCAGATGGGCGTAACTGAAGCACGCCAGCCGGTCCGGGCCAAGGTCAATGATGGCGTCGAGGGTCCGGGCGAAGCTCTCGGCGCTCTGGTAGGGCAGTCCGTACACCAGGTCAAGGTTGACGCTGGCGTAGCCCGCTGCGCGGCAGGCGGCGAAGAGCGCGGCGGTTCGCTCGAAGGGCTGGATGCGGCCAATCGCTGCCTGCACCCGCGGCTCGATGTCCTGCACGCCAAGGCTCACACGGTTGAAGCCCAGTTCACGGTAGAAGGCCGCCTGCTCCGGACTGCCGAGGCGCGGGTCCATCTCCAGGGCGATCTCGCCCTCACGGTCAATGGCGAAGGCCGCGTCGAGCATGGCCATCAGCCGGCGGGCCTGGGCCTCGCTCAGAAAGTTGGGCGTGCCCCCGCCCCAGTGGAGTTGCACCACCCGGCGCCGTTCGCCCAGGAGCGGGGCCACGATGCTCAACTCCCGCTCAACCCGGTCGAGGTAGGCGTCCACCACGTGAGCGTGCTTCGTCGAGGTGGCGTTGCAGCCGCAGTAGGCGCAGCGCTCGGCGCAAAAAGGCAGGTGGACATAGACGGAGAGGGTCTCGTCGGGCCGGGCGGCGACGGCAGCAAGGGCCGCCCGATAGTCGGACTCGCCGAACTGGGCGCTCCACACCGGTACGGTCGGATAACTGGTGTAGCGAGGGCCGGGCTTGTTGTAGCGATCGATCTGCTCTCGCGTCACGTGCACAGGGTCCATGACCTGTCTCCTGGAGCTCGCGTGTCGGGCGCGCTGGCTCACCACGCTCTGCACTATACCCGCGCCATCCGCCGCCCCCGGTGAAGAAACCGCCGCAGCGGGTGGTGATCCGGTCATAATTCTTAGCAGATCATTTTATTTTAATTCTTTACCAATAATTGTTACGTTTCGAAGGATCGCCAGGAGGTGGGTTCCCGGGAGGGCTGCGCCCTCCCGGCCCCGCCCCGCGGGCGGCCCCGCCGCCTCTCCAGGCGAGCGTCCGGCGCCTCCCCCCAGGGGGGGGAGGGGGGGCCCCGCCGCCTCTCCAGGCGAGCGTCCGGCGAGGCTGGAAGGGGGGCCAGGCCACGCGCGGCGCCTTGCGCCCCGCGGCCCCTCAGGCCGCGCTACGCCCTCCCGGCCCCGCCCCGCGGACGGCCTCGCGGCCCTCCGGGCGGGCGTCCGGCGAGGCTGGAAGGGGGCCCATACCACGCGCGGCGCCTTGCGCCCCGCGGCCCCTCAGGCCGCGCCGCCGGTGACGATTCCTTCCAGACGGTCCTCCAGATCCTCGTAGATCGAGCGCAGGCGGTCGAGGGTCTCCTCATCGGCGTCCCAGAAGCCGCGCCCGCTGGCCTCCAGCAACCGGCGCACCATCCCCGCGGCGGCGTGGGGGTTGAGCCGGGCCAGGCGCTCGCGCATCTCGTCGTCGAGAGCGTAGGTTTCGGCGACGCTCTGGTAGACCCAGCCTTCCACCGCGCCGGTGGTGGCGCTCCAGCCATAGGTGTTGTTCAGGCGCGTCTCGATCTCGCGGGCGCCCTCGTAGCCGTGGGCCAGCATAGCCTCGTACCACTTGGGATTGAGCAGCTTGGCCCGGGTCTCCAGGCGCACCATCTGGCTCAACGAACTCACGCGGCTACCGCCGGTGGTCACCGCGTCCGAAACCAGCACCTCGGGGCGTTTGCCGCTCAGGCGCTCGATGCTCTTGGTGACGCCGCCGAGGCTCTCGTAGTAGGTGTCGATGTCGGAGATGCCCACCTCGAAGCTGTCGATGTTCTGGAAGGTCAGACTCACGCCGGCCAGAGCCTGTTCGAGCAGGCGCCGCGAGTCCTTCCATTCGCCACCTTTGCCCAGGGTAAAGCCTTTGCGGCTGAGGAAGGCGTCGCTGATCTGGCTATCGTCCTCCCACGAACCGCTCTCGATCAGGTGGTTGACATGACTGCCGTAACTGCCCGGCGCGTTGGCGAAGACGCGGGTGGCCGCCTCCTCCAGTGGCACGCCCAGGGCGGCGGCCTGGGCCAGGGCATTGCGGCGCACGAAGTTGGCCTCGGGCGGCTCGTCGGCCATGGCCGCCAGCCGGGCGGCTTTGTCAATCAGGCGCATCTGGCCCCCCAGCAGGTCGCGGAAGATGCCGCTGACGGTCACCACCACATCAATGCGCGGGCGGCCCAGATCGGCCAGGGGGATCAGGGCCACATCGGAGACGTTGCCCAGCTCGTCGGGCACGGGACGCACGCCCATCAGCGCCAGCACCTGGGCCACGCCCTCGCAATCGCTCTTGAGGTTATCGCTGCCCCAGAGCACCACCGCGACGCTCTCCGGCAGCGCGCCGCCGTCGGCGAGCGCGCGGGCCAGCAGTTCGTCGGTCAGGCGCATGGCCCGCTCCACCGCCGCCGCCGAGGGCGCGCGGGCCGGGTCGAGACTGTAGACGTTGCGCCCGGTGGGCACGACGCCGGGGTCGCGCACGATATCGTTGCTCGGCGAGGGGCGCACGAAGCCGCCCTCCAGGCCATGCAACAGCCCGGGCAGTTCCTGATCGCTCGTCAGCCGGGCGAGCAGATCGCCGAGGAAATGGGCCAGCGGCGCCAGTTCCCCCGGCGCGTAGCCACTGACCTCCAGCGGGGCCCCGCCCACGAAGCGCCGGATGCTCTCCTTGCAGCGGGCCTCAACCGCCCGCCAGGACTCCTGGGCCTGCACATCGCCGGCCACGCGCTCACGCAGCGCCGCGTAGTCCAGCCCCATGCTCCGGGCGACGAGGGCCGGCAGGGTCGTCTCCTCGCCGCGCACCTTGAAGCGCTGGAAGGTCGCGGTAAGGACCAGCAGATCCACCAGTTCTTCGGTCGAGGGCGGCGCGCCAAAGACGTGCAGGCCGGCGGGGATCATGCGCTGCTCGATCTGCAGCAACTCGTGGCTGAGATGGGCCAGGTAGCCCGCGTCGGAAGACTCGCCGGCGGGCGCGTCGGCGCCGAGGCCCAGTTTCGCGGCCAGTTCGCGGATGGTCGCCAGCATCCCCGCATCGGGACGCTGCCGGTAGGCGTCAATGGCGTCCTTCAACTGGCGCAGGCCCTTATAGAGGCCGGCCTGCTGCAGCGGCGGCACCAGGTAGCTGATCAGCGTCGCCCCGCTGCGGCGCTTGGCGATGGCCGCTTCGCTGGGGTTATTCACGCTGTAGAGGTAGAAATTAGGCAGATCGCCGATCAGCCGGGCGGGCCAGCAATCGGCGCTCAGGCCCGACTGCTTGCCGGGCATGAACTCCAGCGCGCCGTGGGTGCCGACGTGGATGACGGCGTGAGCCTGGAACTCGTGGCGCAACCAGGTGTAGAAAGCGGCGAAAGCGTGGTTCGGCGCGGCGTCGCGGGCCATGAGCATGCGCATCGGGTCGCGCTCATAGCCGAAGGGCGGCTGCACGCCGACGAAGACATTGCCAAAGCGCCGCCCCAGGATGCGCAGCCGCCGACCATCGCTGAGCAACTCGCCGGGAGCGCGGCCCCAGTGAGGCTCGATCTCGGTGTAGGCCGGAAAGAGACGCCGGTAATCCTCCACGCTGAGGAACCCCGCCACGGCGGCATCGGTGCCATGGAGCAACGGCGAGGCGGCGGGATCGCCGCGCCCCTCGATCACCATCTGGCGCAACTCCTCGGCGTCGGCGGGCAGATCAACCGTGTAGCCCCGCTCCTTGAGCGCCCTGAGGATGGCGTAGACGCTGCGGAAGACATCGAGGTAGGCGGCGGTGCCGATATTGCCGAGATTGGGGGGGAAACTGAAGAGCACCAGGGCCAGGCGCTTCTCGTGGTTAGGCGCGCGCCGCAGGGCCACCCGGCGGGCGATGCGGTCGGCGATCAACGCCACCTCGGGTTCGGCGGGCACGAAGGCCTCGGCGCGGGCGGTGGGGCCGCCAAAGACGATCGGCTCGGCGGCGCCCTCCAGTTCAGGCACGGCAATGCTCAGGGCCGCCTGCACCGGGGCCAGCCCGCCCCAATCGGCGCGCCAGTCCTCCACCCGCTGGAAAGCCAGGGGGACCGGGGCGAAGTAACCGACATCGAGGGCCTCGAGGGCGGCCCGCGCGTCGGCCGGGCGGCTCTCGGCGGGACCGCCGACCAGGGCGAAGCCCGAGGCGTTGACCAGCAGGTCCACCGTCGCCCGGCGCGGCTCGCCGGCGGTTGTCTTCTTGCGCCGGCCGTGGGCCTCGGGCGCGGCGGTAAAGAAGGCCTCGATCGCCGGGCGCATATCCAGGCCCGAGGCGTAGGCCATGCGCGCCTCCAGCCCGCGCGCCTCCAGCGCCCGCGCCAGCGCGTCGAGATGGGCCGTATTGCCGCTCAGGGCCACCGTCCGCAACGCCAGAATGCCCACCGCGCCCTGCGATCCCGCCGGGCGGCCCGGCTTGCCCGCCGCGCGCGCGCGGCTCGCGCGCCACTGCTCATAGGCCGCCAGCGTCTCGAAGGGCGCCGGAGCGTCGGGGTGGATCAGCGCCTGCTCTGGATAACTGACCGGGTCGAGGATGGGCAATTTTCCCTTATACCCGGGCACGTAGGCTTCGATCAGCAGGCAGATCAGCCGGTAGAGATTCTCCGGCGAGGCATTGGTCCAGTACTGATGGGCGACAATATAGGTATAGAGATCGCGGGCCTTGCCGGGGATGAGGCGCAGCACCCGCGAGAGATTGCGCAGCACGGCGAGTTGGCGGCGCGCCTCGCCCGCGCCGCCCTGGGGCCGCAGCTTCTTGATCCACTGGCGCAGCGGGCCGCCGGCCTCCTCGCTCTCGCGGGCCGCCAGCACGAACTTGCCGATGCGCGTCTGGCGAATGAGCGCCGGGTTCGAGGTGATAATCAACACCGGACAGGCGGCCCGTTCGAGCAGGCGCTCCAGCGGGCGCACATACTCCTCGCCGAAGAGGCGCGCGCCGAAGACGAACGCCGCCCCGGCGACGTCGCGCTCCAGGCGCCGCCAGCCCTCCTCATCGCGCAGCGAGGCGGCGTCGTAGCAGGCGGGGGTCACTGCGACCCCGTGCTCGGCGCGCAGCCTCGCCGCGGCCTGGCGCAGGGCGGCGGCGTGGTTGCCATCAATGGTGAGAAAGACGATGCGCATCGGCGTTCCTCGCTGCCTAATCCGCGGCGGCAACGCGCCGGGCCTGCCAGCCCGGACCGGGGTAGTTCGGGAAGCCCTCCAGACCGCGCCACTTTGTCGCCTCACTGGTGGGCAACGGCGGCAGGCGGTAGATTGCCAGCAAGCGCAGCACGATCGCGGCGCGCAGGCGCGCGGCCTGGGCCTGGTTCACCGCGCCGCCGCGATTGGCCAGTTCATTGGCGCGGGCATCGTACTCGGCGGCCTTGTCGAGGTGGCGGAAGAAGCGCGGATCGTCCACCGGCAGGGTCTCGGGGTAGACCTGGGTCGAGATCCGGTTGCAGAGGCGAATGACATCCTGGTCATAGGCGCGCCAGTCGAGGCCCAGGGCGCGGTAGAACTCGGCGCGGCGGCAATCATTGAGGTACATCGTGGCGTACACCGCCAGGAGGAAGAAGCGGATCCAGCGCCGGTTGGCCGGCCGGTTCAGCAGTTCGGGCTGGCTGCGCATCAGCATCGAGAAGAACTCGCCGTGGCGGTACTCATCGTTGCACCACTGCTCGAACCACTTGAAGATCGGATGGATGATATGGTCGGGATGCTTCTCCAGATGGCGGTAGATGTGAATGTAGCGCGAATAGCCGATCTTCTCGGAGAGATAGACGGTGTAGAAGATGAACTTCGGCTGGAAGTAGGTGTACTTTTTGCGCTTCTGGAGCACGCTCAAGTCGAGCGCCACATTCAGGTCGGCCATGGTCTTGTTGAGGAAGCCGGCGTGACGGCCCTCATCGCGGCTCATGCAGCGGAAAATGGCCCGCAGCGTCGGGTCCTTCAGATGCTTGACCATCTCGGCGTAGAGGATGCAGCCGGAGAACTCCGCGGTGCAGGAGCGCTCGAGGAACTCGATGAACAACTGCCGCGCGGGCATATCATCGAAGTTGGCCAGGAACTCCTCATTGCGCTTGAAGTGATTGCGGTTATAATCGCGCTCAAACTCCTCGCGGATCCACTCGAACTCATCACGCAAGCCGTTCCGATCGATATCGAGCGCGTCAATAGCCTTAAAATCTGTGGTATAAAAGCGCGGGGTAAGGATGGCCTCCTGCAGGGCATGGCGCGTCGTGACGCTCAGATCGGGCATCTGCTCCATAGCTCCTCCTTAGGGGTGTTCCACCAGTTCATTCACCTCAACCAGGCTGCTCTTCTTGATCAAGTTGCGCCGCAACCAGCTCGCCTTGTAGAGCTTGATGGGACTGGTATACGTAATCTCGCCATGGGTCTGGCCATTGATGCGGGGCAGCGAGACAATTTCCAGGGTATCGCCGGGCTGGATCTCCATCCCCGGCGGCAGATCGACATGCAGATGGAAGTGCTCGTGCTCGCTCTGCAAATGCACCGTGCCCTCGCCTTCCAGCAACGTCTCGCGCTCGTACCAGCGCCAGAGGGCGTAGCCCGCCGCCGCCGCCAGCGCCAATCCGAAGAGTTTGCGCATAGCTTGCCCTTTCTTTGTGCGAGGTAGTACAGATTATGAACTACACGTGATAAAAAAGGCGGAAAAACCACGCCTCCACCATCCCTGCTCGAAGGCCAGGCGCTCCCCAACCCGTTTGCGGGCGGGGGCGGGGGGAACCCCGGCGTCCCCAGACCCCTGCGCGCGGGCCAGGCCCTCACCTTCCCGGGGGCGGGGGTGTGGGGAAACCGGGGTTCCCCTCGTCCCCCTGCGTCCGGGCCGCACCCTGCCAGACCCTCCCGTGGGGGAGGTATGTGCACCTTTAGACGAACAGAGCCTGTTCAGGTGCGCATAGCCTGGACGAGGGTGACGTGGTAGAACCCGCTGCTGATCCGCCGGGCGCGACGGATGGACATGCCGCTGGCGGCGAGGGTGGCGCGCACCAGATCATCGGGAATCATCTGGATATCAGTACGGCGCTGGCCGTGGGGAAAGCAGGCCCCCACGCGATGCATGGCCGCGAGCAGCGGGCTATACGGCGCGTAGGTGACCAGCAGGGTATCGGCGCAGAGATCGGCCAGGTGGCGCAGCATCTGTTCGAACGGCCCGGGCGGGTAGTGGATGAGCACATCGAAGCACGCCACCACCGCGAAGCGCCCCTGCACCTCCTCTAGATCCGCGACCAGACCCTCAACGCGCCCGGCGAGGCCGGCGGCTTCCGCCGCGGCTCGCGTAGCCGCGACCATCTGGGGCGCCAGATCCGCCGCGGTCACGCGCATGCCCCTGCGGGCCAGGGCCAGACTGAACAACCCCGTACCGCAACCCGCATCAAGGGCCGCGCCTTCGCGGCCACGCCCCTCGGCATCCAGCCACTCCTCCGCCAGGGCCAGCATCTGCGTGTGCCCGTCGCGGATCGAACGGCGGATAGGCGAGAGCCGCGCCTCACCGTAGATGGCCGACCAGCGTTCGAAGCCTACCCCATTGAAGTACTGGCGCAACCGCGCTTTGTGCTGGGTGGTATCCACGTTTGATCCCGGCATCCGCAGGTGAGGAAACTTCGTAGTTTGAACTACATACTACGATCATGCATCGCGATTATAGCATAAAAGTCAACACCAGCGCACTATATGCAAAAGGTGGACAAAAGGTTGAAGCGGCGATCCATGGCTTTCTGATGGGGTAAAATTTTCCTTGAGATCCTTCGGCTCTGTGCAAAGAGTTGACGAATCTTGCCTGTCAGGAACAAGTTGCCACCAAAACAGATGTCTGACCTATTGCGTCTCTCAAAAAAAAATGATCCGTAAGGCATGGTTCAAACGCACGTGACCGTTTGCCTCGACACGGGACCACAGGGGAGGTGTGGAGGGGCCAGGCCCCTCCCGCGGGCGGGGGCGTGGGGAAACCCGGTTTCCCCACACCCCTCGCCGAGGGCGCATGTTCACGGTAGACCCTCATGCGGCTGCGCCGCACACTGCTATGATGAAAGAATTTGTTCCTGGGAGGGCTTCGCCCTCCCAGGCCCTCCCGTGAACAGCCTATGTTCATATCATATTGCGCCATACCGGTATAATGGCGCCAGATGCCTGCCCTCCGCCGCCCTCCCAGGGCGCCCGCGCAGCAGCCGCAGCAGGGTCGCAGCCCCCGCCGCGGCCCGACAGGAACCGCCAGGATAGCGAGAGCCAGCCTTGAACATCGAATATCTGCAACGCATTCTCACCAGCCGGGTCTACGACGTCGCCGTGGAAACGCCCCTCCAACGTGCGCCGGCCCTGTCGGCGCGCCTGAACAACCAGGTGTTCTTCAAGCGCGAGGATCTGCAGCCCATCTTTTCCTTCAAGCTCCGCGGGGCCTACAACCGCATCGCCCACCTTTCACCGGCGGAACGGCAACGGGGCGTCATTACCGCCTCCGCCGGCAACCACGCCCAGGGAGTGGCCTTCTCGGCCCAGCGCCTCGGCATCCGTGCCGTCATCGTGATGCCGGTGACCACGCCGGAGATCAAGGTCAACGCCTGTCGCGCCCGCGGCGCCGAGGTGGTGCTCCACGGCGACAGCTACAGCGACGCCGAAGCCCACGCCTACGCCCTGCAGCGGCAACTCGGGCTGGCCTTTGTCCACCCCTACGACGACCCGCTGGTCATCGCCGGCCAGGGCACCATCGGCCTGGAAATCTCCCAGCAGATGCGCGCCGAACGCTACCGGGTCTTCGTGCCCATCGGCGGCGGCGGGCTGGCTGCGGGCATCGCGGTGTTTCTGAAGAGCATCAATCCCGAGATTGCGGTGATCGGGGTCGAACCCGACGACGCCGACGCGATGTACCAGAGCCTCCGCGCCGGCGAGCGGGTCACCCTCGCCAACGTCGGCATCTTCGTTGACGGCGTGGCGGTGCGGCGGGTCGGCGAGCATACCTTCCGCCTGGTGCGCGCATACGTGGACGAGATCGTGCGGGTCACGACCGACGAGGTCTGCGCGGCGATCAAAGACGTGTTCGACGATACGCGCAGTATTCAGGAACCGGCCGGCGCCCTGGCCGTGGCCGGGCTCAAGCGGTTCGTCGCCGAACGGAAGTTGCGCGAGGAAGCCCTGGTGGCCCTCACCTGCGGGGCGAACATGAACTTCGGGCGCCTGCGCCACGTGGCCGAGCGGGCCGAAATCGGCGAACAGCGCGAGGCCCTGCTGGCAGTGACCATTCCCGAGCGCCCCGGTTCGTTCAAACGTTTTTGCCGCGACCTGGGGCGCCATAACATCACCGAGTTCAACTACCGTTACGCGCCCCGTCCCGACGCTCATGTCTTCGTGGGCATCGAACTGGCCCATCCCGAGGAGCGCGCCGCGACCGTCGCCCGCCTGGTCGCCCAGGGCTACGAGGTGCTCGACCTGACCAGCAACGAACTGGCGATCATCCACCTGCGGCATATGGTCGGCGGGCGCGCCCCCGAGGCCGTCAACGAGCGCCTCTACAGCTTCCAGTTCCCCGAACGCCCCGGCGCGCTGCTCCAGTTCCTCGAGTCGCTCGACGAGTCGTGGAACATCAGTCTGTTCCACTACCGCAACCACGGCAGCGCCCACGGTCGCGTCCTGGCCGGCATTCAGGTGCCCGACGCCGACCTCGACCGCTTTCATGCCTCGCTCGACCGCCTGGGCTACCACTACGTTGATCAGAGCGATAATCCGGCGTATCACGCCTTTCTCACGTGAACATGGGGGAACCAGGCTCCCCCATACCCCCGCCCGCAGGAGAGGTTGGGAGGGCGACGCCCTCGCGCAGGGGGATGGGGCAACCGGGTTGCCCCATCCCCCCACCCGGTGGGAGGGGTTGGGAGGGCGTCGCCCTCCCAAGAAGAACCTTGTTTTCATCCCGTCGGTGCGCGGCGCGAGCCGCATGGACGGCTAATGCGAGGATGGGGAAACCGGGTTTCCCCATATCCCATTGCGAAGGAAGCAGCGGAGGAAACGATGCGTATCACCATCGAAATCGACGAACAGGTGGCGCGAGTGCGAACGCTCGAGCACGAAGAGGCCCGCGCCGGCCTGGCGGAACGTGGCGCGTTCCAACTCCCGGCTAACGATGGAGGCGGCCCATCCGCCGCGCTGCTGGCGTCCATCGCCGAAGCGGGCGGTCTTGCCTTGCAGGCCGGCGTGGTGAGTTCCAACGGCCAGGCCGCTGGCGCTACCGATGCCGGCGCCGCGCCATCGGTGTAACCTATGCGCGAATCCGGGCAGGGCCACGCCAGGGTCCTGGCAGAAGGCCCTCGCTCCGTAAGTGTTCCCATTTCTCCTGGGAGCGAGGGCATTTTGCCCGCGAAGACGAGACGGTAGTGGTTGAATCGAAGTGATATACTATATGGCATGATAACAGAGACGATCATCCATTTGTGCAGGCGGTGCGGCAGTTCCAACATTGTCAAGAACGGGCACAACGCCAGCGGCAGTCAGCAGTT